>Ga0076930_100067_pt1 | contig 169608 bp, 126 predicted proteins | sample HotLakConsoUCCRE_FD_71149 | JGI IMG/M metagenome (GOLD analysis project Ga0076930, IMG submission 71149) | Hypersaline microbial mat communities from Hot Lake, Washington, USA - Hot Lake Consortium UCC-RE (version 3) (version 3) ...
CGGCACCTCTCCTTCTCAAGGCTACCGTGTATACACATCTCGGCCCTCACCCCCTCAGTCCCCCTCGCCCAATTTTGGGCGAGGGGGAGGCCAGACAAGGCTTTCCGGCTCCCCTTCTCCCGCTTTGGGAGAAGGGGTTGGGGGATGAGGGAAAAGCCCTGACAACAAGGGTTTCAGGACTTATGTGTACACAGTAGAATTCTGGGGGGAGACCGAAGTTCAAAGTCCCCCAAATTTGGGGGCTTAAAGCCCTCCGGGCACACCAGAAAAGGGGGCTAGATTGCTGGCAAGTCATGACAGACAACTTATGGTACTTAGTAGCCTTTAGAAGGAAAGGCTAGGTGAGGTTCTGCCCGGTCACACCAAACTCTAGTTCTCAACTTAGACGTGGTTTAACGAATTAAGCGATATCCAACACCTACTCACCGACTCCACCTACCTCCCCACTCACCGACTCCACCTACCCACTACACGCCCCTACCGGCGCAGAGCCATCACAATCCGCAGCACATACCAAAACAGCAGCGTCACCGAGGCAAACAACTCTAGCGAGGCAGCGACATGCTGCGTAGTGGAATAGTGGTGCATGACTTTGGAGGTGTCATACAAAATGGCCGCTGACGCAAAAATGACCATCGCCCCAGAGAAAAAGAGCCCTAGAGAAAAGCCGAAGATCACGCTGAAAATGATGAGGCCCAGGGCGATCAGGCCACCGATGGTGAGAACCCCCCGCAGGAAGGAAAAGTCTTGGCGCGTGGTAAAGACAACCGCCGTCAACCCGGCAAACAGCAGCAGCGTTAGTCCGGCAGCGATGGGGAGCACATCCGGGCCGCCAAACATTGCGGCAATGTAAATTAGCGGGGCAAAAATGAGCGCTTGGGCGACGACGTAAACGCCTAAGCCCAGATATTCCTGTTCGCCCGATTTGGCACGGGCGATGAGGCTGCGGGCAAACCAGCCGAGCAGAGCAAATGCGCCCAAGATGGCGAGCCAGACAAAGCGGCTACCGGCGAGCAGATTGGTCATGGCGGCAGCAACCCCTGTGGCGAACAGGAGATACTCCACCGCGATAAAAGCAAGAATTGCGCCCGCCAAGTGGGTGTAGGTACGGCGGATAAAGGCAGCGCGATCGCTGGGACGAGCCTGAGCAACAGTAATCATGGCAACGCTTCTAAAGGACTTCAACGAAACAAAGGACAGTGCCCGCAACCGCAGGGCGGTGGGCTTGGTGGTAGAGCGGCTCCTCTCATCGGTTTGCTCTCTCCAGTATGCCGAGAAGCGGCTGTAGCAACCCTGATTTTTCGCGCTTTCTTAAACTCATGGTCATTTCGGGGCTTCCCGCAATTCCGTATAATGAGGGTTCACTGTCGCTGTTCATCTCGTCTTAACGCTTGTGACTCAGACGCCGCTTTCTCCTGCCAACCCTGCTCACCCCCCCATCAGCCAGCTCCCCGCGGAGGCTCTGGCGATTTCGGCCCGGCCTGATGCCCTCGGGCGCTTTGGTCAATTTGGTGGCAAATATGTACCTGAAACGCTGATGCCTGCCCTCGCTGAACTGGAGGAGGCTTACTATCGCCATCGCGATACCGCAGATTTCAACACCGAGTTGGATGGCCTGCTCAAGGACTACGTGGGCCGAGCCACCCCCCTCTATTTCGCCGAGCGATTGACGACTCGCTATGCCCGCCCCGACGGCAGTGGCCCACAGATTTACCTCAAGCGCGAAGACTTGAACCATACCGGCGCGCACAAAATCAACAATGCGCTGGGTCAGGTGCTGCTCGCCAAACGGATGGGCAAAGAGCGCGTCATCGCAGAAACGGGAGCAGGTCAGCATGGAGTGGCGACGGCCACGGTCTGTGCGCGGTTTGGCATCCAGTGCGTCATCTATATGGGCGTGCAGGATATGGAACGGCAGGCTCTGAACGTCTTTCGCATGCGGTTGATGGGGGCGGAGGTGAGTCCCGTGACGGCAGGCACCGGCACCCTCAAAGATGCGACTTCTGAGGCGATTCGCGATTGGGTGACGAATGTGGAAACCACCCACTACATTTTGGGTTCGGTGGCGGGGCCACACCCCTATCCGATGATTGTGCGAGATTTTCACGCGGTGATTGGGCAAGAGACGCGATCGCAGTGCTTGGAAAAGTGGAACGGTTTACCCGACATCCTCCTAGCCTGTGTGGGGGGCGGGTCCAATGCGATGGGCCTGTTCCATGATTTCATTGAAGACACCTCCGTGCGCATGATCGGCATTGAAGCGGAAGGCGAAGGGGTGCTCTCGGGCAAACATGCGGCGACGTTGACTCAGGGTCGGGTCGGGGTGCTGCACGGGGCCATGAGCTATCTGCTGCAAGACAGTAACGGCCAGGTGCAGGAAGCGCACTCCATCAGCGCTGGGCTGGATTACCCAGGCGTGGGGCCAGAGCACAGCTATTTGAAGGAAATTGGACGGGCAGAATATTACAGCGTGACGGACCAGCAAGCCCTGGAGGCGCTGCAATTAGTGTCTCAACTGGAAGGCATCATTCCGGCCCTGGAAACGGCTCACGCCTTTGCTTATTTAGAAACGCTGTGTCCGCAGTTGTCGGGCAATCCGCGCCTTGTGATTAATTGCTCGGGCCGGGGCGACAAGGATGTGCAAACGGTCGCTAAAGCCCTGGGGAACTTGTCGTGAGTGAGGTGCTGAGCCCCGACCTGTTTGAGGTCTGCGATCGCGACCTTTCCGATGCGCTATTGGAACGGTATCTGGCCGCCGAGGCGATCGCGGTGGATACGGAAACCATGGGCTTGCTGCCCTGGCGCGATCGCCTCTGCCTGGTGCAGTTGTGTGACCCGGCAGGCTATGTGTCGGTCGTGCGCATTGAATTGGGGCAAACTGCTGCGCCCAATCTCAAGCGACTGATGGAGACCACCACCATCACCAAAATCTTTCACTTTGCTCGGTTTGACCTGGCAACGCTGAAATATCATTTGGCGATCGCTGTCAATCCTACTTTTTGCACCAAAGTAGCCAGCAAGCTCAGCCGCACCTACAGTCCCCGCCACGGTCTTAAGGAGCTGGTACGGGAGATTGCCGGGGTGGAACTAGACAAAACCCAGCAAAGTTCTGACTGGGGTAATGCCATGAACCTCTCAGAGGAACAGTTGCGATATGCCGCCAATGATGTGCGGTTTCTGCACACGCTCCGGCAGTCGTTGACCGACATGCTCAAACGAGAAGGTCGATGGCAACTGGCCCTGGAATGCTTTAGCTGTATTCCGACCTTTGTTGCCCTCGACCTTTTGCAGTATCCCAACGTGTTTGAACACTAAGGGCATTGCTCAAAAACCGTGTCCCCGATTGTAAGGGGTTGGCATTGCCAACCCCTTACAAAAAGCTTTTCTATGCTTAAACCCCGTCTAAGTTGAGAACTGGAGTTTTGTATGATCGGGCAGAACCTCACCTAACCTCTCCTTTCAAAGGAGAGGAACCAGAGTCTTGTCAAACCTCTCCTTGAGAAGGAGAGGTGCCGCAGGCGGTGAGGTTTCCCACATGCCAAAACTCCACTTCTGAATCTGGATGAGGTTTAGTAGGTTATTTGAGCGCAGTTCCCTGAAGGCTCATTGGCAAGATCGACAGCATTCAGCCAACCCCTGGTTCCATGCCTAATTGTCCCGTTGGGAAAGCTGAATGCAAGAGGGGCACGGAGCCTTAAGCCGGTACTGTACTGGTTTCAACTTGGAAGTCTGCAGCCTTCCAGGCAGCGACGCCACCGCGTAATACCGAAACTTTTTGATACCCTGCGGCCCGGAGCTGGGTAGCAGCTTCAGCAGTTTCGTCGTCGGTGCTGCTGTAAAGGTAAATGTCGCGATCGTACTCCAGAGCGCTTTGGATCCGATTTATCAACTCATTAGCGGGCATGGAAATGGCCCCCATGATGTGGCTTTCGTTAAACAAACTGCGATCGCGAATATCAATAATCGTCAGCGCCGGTTCTCCCCAATCAAGACGAGACTTTAGATCGTAAACCCGAGACGTTTCCTGCATGGGAGCAGGCTTGGGGAAAATACCAAATAAACGGTTAGCCATGTTGTGAGATACCTGTTGAATTGGGCTTACAGTTGCAAGCTACTTGTAAGTTAACAAAACTTTTAACTTCTTGCAAAGTGAGGGTACTTTATGCTTTAACCTCAACCCGGCAGATCTCCGCGTCTGCCCAAAGGCTGAAATTTGGGTGTCGCGGTGGTCATGGCGCAGCTGTGATCAAGGAGGTAAAGGGGCAGGGGGCGCTCACCTGCCGTTGAGAGCCCGGTTCACAGCATTTCGGTAGCCAGCATCGCAATTTTTCGTAACACTAGAGAAAATGCGGCTAGGTGAGGACATGACGGCAGATGTGATCGTGATTGGTAGCGGCATCGGCGGCTTGAGTTGTGGGGCGCTACTGGCTCGCTATGGTTTTGAGGTCATCGTCTGTGAAAGTCACACCCTGCCCGGTGGTGCGGCCCACGGCTTTGTCCGTGATGGCTATCAGTTTGACTCGGGGCCATCCCTGTACTCTGGCTTATCCTCCAGGCCATCGGCGAATCCCCTGCGGCAGGTGCTCGATGCCATCGGCGAAGATGCGGCATGGCAGACGTACGATACCTGGGGCTGCTGTTTGCCTGAAGGCACTTTTAACACTCAGGTCGGGGCCGATCAGTTTTGTACCGTGTTGGACAAATTGCGGGGGCCAGCAGCGATCGCGGAATGGCGACAACTGCAAACCCTGATGCGACCCTATAGCGCAGCGGCGATCGCCCTGCCGCCAGCGGCCCTGCGTTTCGATCTGGGTCTTTTGCAAACCGTCTCGCCATTTGCCTGGTCGCTATTGAGCCATGTGCCCCAATGGCTAGACTTGACGGGGCCTTTCAGCAAACTGATGGACCGCGTCGTCACGGATCCCTTTCTACGTCATTGGCTAGATCTGCTGTGCTTTCTGCTCTCCGGCTTGCCCACTACGGGCACCAGTGCCGCCGAAATGGCCTTTATGTTTGCCGATTGGTATCGTCCGGGCGGGCAACTCGATTATCCCGTGGGGGGGAGTGCAGCCCTGGTCGAGGCCCTGGTGCGGGGGCTGCAAAAGTACGGCGGGCAGCTGCGCTTGGGTGCTCACGTTGCCGAGATTGAGATCACGGGCGATCGCGCGACTGGGGTCCGCCTCACCTCAGGAGAGACCCTGACCGCTCGCCGGGCGGTCGTCTCCAACGCCTCCATTTGGGACACCCTGAAGCTGTTGCCCGATCATCCCCAGGTGCGATCGCTGCGGCAACAACGACAAGCCATTCCCCCCTGCGACAGCTTTATGCATCTGCATCTGGGCATCGACGGGGCCAATCTGCCCGATGATCTCGCCTGTCATCACATCGTCGTCAATGACTGGGAACAGGGCGTCACCGCCCCGCAAAATGTCGTTCTGATCTCGATCCCGTCGCGTCTGGATGCGTCAGTCGCGCCCCCTGGCAAAGACACCCTGAACGTTTACACCCCCGGCAACGAACCCTACGCCCTGTGGCAAGGTCTCGATCGCCGCAGCGAGGCCTACCAACAGCTCAAAACGCAGCGCGCCGAAGGGATGTGGCAGGCTTTAGAACAGGTCATTCCCGACATTCGCGATCGCGTCGAGGTCTCTCTGGTGGGTACTCCACTCACCCATGAGCGCTTTTTGCGGCGACATCGGGGCAGCTACGGACCCGCGATCGCCGCGGGTCGGGGCCTCTTTCCGGGTCCCCAGACGCCCATTGCCGGGCTGTTGTGCTGCGGTGACTCCACCTTTCCCGGTATCGGGTTGCCAGCGGTGGCCGCCAGCGGCTTCATCACCGCCAATACCCTCGCCCCCCTCCAAGATCACTGGGCACTCCTGCAAGCGATCGGCCTACGATGACCAACTTAATGCAGCCCTCACCGCTTGCGCTGGGCACACGGTTGTGGGTCCCTACGGCAGCCCGTGGGTAATCAGCCTGGAAAGAATTGGGATCAAGGGGATTGGGGGGATCTAAACGGTGCAAACCATCCCCCCGAGAATTCTGTATCCGCAGTAGCCACTAAGGAATGGGAATTTAATTAAGTGTGGACAGCCGTCTCGGCTGTCCAAGAGCAGGCAAGATGCCTGCCCGACAAAACTTGGATTTTATAAAATCTTGATTTCTAAGCAGGAGAGGCGATCGCCGTTCCCTGCAAGTCCTTCAAAAAGTTGCCGAGCAGCACCTTACCCGCTTCAGTGAGCACGCTCTCCGGGTGGAACTGCACCCCCTGAATATGAGGATAGGTGCGGTGGCGCACGCCCATAATGGCTCCATCTTCCACCCAGGCCGTAATTTCGAGCACGTCAGGGCAAGTCGATTTTTCGATGACGAGGCTGTGGTATCGGGTCGCCGTAAAGGGGTTATCCAGCCCCACGAACAGACCTTGATGGGTATGGTGAATCGGCGATGTCTTGCCATGCATCAGCTCGGCGGCGGCGATAATCTTGCCCCCAAACACTTGACCAATACTCTGATGCCCCAAGCACACCCCCAAGATCGGCACCGTTGGCCCGAGCTGGCGAATCAGGTCTAGCGAAATCCCCGCATCATCGGGCCGCCCTGGCCCCGGCGAGATGACGATACCGTCAGGCGCTAACTGAGCCAGTTCAGCCACTGAAATTTCGTCGTTACGGTACACCCGGATATCTTGGGCAACGGCATATTCCCGTCCTAGCTCGCCTAAATACTGCACCAGGTTGTAAGTAAAGCTGTCGTAGTTATCGATGACAACAATCATGGCAGGCGTCCTCAAAGTAGGTTAGCAGTTAACGACCAGACGAGTAGATAGATGCAAATGAGCGCAGGGATGGGGGGATGCGAGTCCATTGGCATCAAAAATAGATTTGCAGCGCCGTCCACAAAGGGGGCGCTAATAGACACAGGCCCACCAGAATCGCGGTCAAAGCAGCGACGAACACGGCTCCAGCGGCACAGTCTTTGGCAATCTTAGCGAGTTCGTGAAAGCTCTGGTTAACGGTCAGGTCCACCACTGCCTCTAGGGCCGTGTTAATTAACTCTAACGCCATCACCGCTCCGCAGGTGAGCCCCAGGACGGCAATGTCGATCCGGGGTAGGTGCAGCAGTAACCCCAGGGTGATGACGAGTAAGGTCGCCAGGGTGTGGATGCGAAAGTTGCGCTGGGTCCGCAGACCGTAGTAGATGCCCTGCCAAGCATAGATAAAACTGGCGACCAGATTGTGGGCGACAAGAAACGCTTGGGGACGCTCGGACGACTCGGTCACTCGCTTGGTAGGAGGTGTGACGGGGGTCGAGTCGGGCACGGAGGAAGGTGTCGGCATAAAGCGAAAAATCGATGCATCGAATGGCAGAAGCCGGTTCAGCGATCGCCCTGGGCAGAGGATTGACTGAGCAATTTAGCGATTCCGCAGCACTAGCATAATGCAGATGGGTCAGGGTCGACAGCGTGATCGGTCGATTTGACCGCCGTCAGCGCGATCGGTCAGGGCGGGGGTAGTCGCCATCGGCCTAAGGGTGCAGAATTTCGGGAGCATACGCAGAGTCGGGTAGATGAATGTCGATGCTGGCGAGGAGCGATCGCTGTTGGGCCCACATTGCCTGCAAGTGGGCCTCGTCGGGATGATCCCAGCCCAGGAGGTGGAGCAGACCGTGGGCTGCTAACCAGGCCAGTTCTTCCGGGAGGGAGTGCCCGTGAGCGGCGCACTGGCGCTGGGCGGTGTCGACGGAGATGACGAGATCGCCCAGATTAAAGGGAATCGCCGCCAGCACCTCGGGGGGTAGCGGCGCATCGTCTAGCCCGGCAAAGGACAGGACATCGGTGGGCTGATCTTGTTGGCGATATTCCCGATTGAGCGCTGTCATGCCCGCATCGGTGGTGAATTGGAGGCTGAGTTCGTAAGCGTGGATGGGCGACAGGGCGGGCGAGAGCTGTCGCAGCCAGGTTTGCAGCCAGCTTTGCCAGGTCTCGGGGGGCGCGATCGCCCGAATGGCCTCAAGCGCCTCGCCCAACACCTCGACTTCAACCGTCAATTGAGCCGTGGACATGGCTAGCGAGTCAGATACGACAGAAGCACCAACAGGCCCATCAGGCCAGTTGCCGTCAGGATGAAATGAAAGAGGGATTTGCCGCCTTTCCGCACCATATTGCGCATAGCGAGCTTAACGTAGCTAGGTTTGGGCTCTGCTGGCGGCGCGGCGGGGGCCGTCTCGGGCTGAGTAGCTTCGGGGGTGGGCGCTTCGGTTAATGAGTTTTCAGCCATGGGGTTCAGGAAGGATAAATCAAAGAGGCTAGCGTTGACGCGCTGGCAAATTTTCTCAATTTCCAGCGATCAGGGGCCATCGTCAGAGCGGCGCGATCGCCTTTCTCACACTATAGCGAGCGATCTGCCTGGCAGGAACTTGGCCTGGTCGCCTTCGGAGGACGAGGGCCATGGAGCCAGCAAGGACCGCTGAACGGTTAAACCGTGATGTAAGACATCACTATGTCTTGGAGATTGCCCTGGTCTCGGAGTTCAGCGATCGCGGTTTCGACGATGGAGGGTGGCCCGGTGAGCATGACGATATGCCCCGATGCCGTTTGGGCAATCTGTTCGACCGAGTAGTGGTCATTGGGGGCGATCGCCATCTCCTGGTGAAGCTTAGCCACCGCGATCGCCCGTAGCCGGTCATCGTCGTAGGGGTACACATCCACCCGGAAGATGATGGAGAGCCTTTCGAGGGTGCGGTGCAGCAACTCTTTTTTTTCCGGCGTGGCCCGAAAAATCAAAATCAGTCGCCCCTCTTCCAGGGTGGTGGGGGCAATGCCGCTGGCCAAGATGCTTTCGAGTGACACCCCCCGATTGGAAAATACCACAGCAGTTGCCGTCAAGGTGCCGGGTTTATCGAGGGCTCGCACCACAAACACCCACCGCTGATTAGCCATGTCGCAAGTCCTCCTGGAGGCGCTGATTGAGCTGAATGGCCACCGCTTGCAGCAGGTCGGCTTCTTCGGCCCAGAGTTGCAGGGGCACCACTTGGGTCCAGCCATTGGGCGTCACCAAAATGGGCACTCCCAAGGGCGTCCGCAAGCCATAAAACTCGCCGTCGAGTTGCACCTGCCCCGAGACCACGATTTCGCGCCCTTCCAATAAGTTTTGCACCAGGTCGATGGTGACATTGGCGGTGGCGGAGACGGTTTTGGCCCCCGATCGATGAGTGACAAAGGGTTTTAGCACCACGCGCAAGTCCGGCGGCAGGGCGTCCACATAGCGATAGGCTTCGACGATCGCCCCCGTTTGCAAATAATTCAGCAGCGCTTGTTTTTCCTGGGCGACCTCTTCGGGAAACTGACTGATCGAGCGATCGCCCTCTCGATGCCGTTGGCGGCCATCGCGCTGGAGCTTGCGCCGCGCATCCCGCAACTCTTCCGACGTCATCCCGTGGATTCTGACGCTGCTCCACAGGGGCACCATGCCCTCGCCATGTTCGCCAACGATGAAGCCCTGCACCAGTTGCCGCCGCACCCCCAAATCAGCTGCAATCTCGCGCCGAAACCGCAGCGAGTCAGAATATGCGCCAACCCCAATCACCCGTCGCCGCCCCAAGTGGCGGCTAAACACCGCGACCGCCAGCTCTACCGGATTGGTCACAATAATGACGACCTCGTGACCGTAGCCATAGCGCGCGATCGCCTGCGCGTATTGCTCAAAAATCGGCAGATTAATCGAGGCCAACTCCGCCCGAGAGGTAATGTCGCCGCTAACGGTGGCTCCCGCCGCCATGACGATCACATCGGCCACGATCTCCTCCGGTGCCAGGGCGACATCCAGCATCGGCGCATTTTCGGCATAGGCATCGTTGAGGTCACTACAGAGACCGTAAAGAATCTGGCTGCTGCGCCCCCCGGTGCGCCCCACCAATTGCAACCGCTCCGTGGGACTGAGCACCCCCGCCGCCACCAACTGCGACACAATCTCGCGGCCACAATCACCGCTCGCCCCAATCACCGAGACATCCATCGGTTGCCCTGAATGCAGCCCTTTCAGTAAAGCATGGCGAGCGGCCAGCGGGGGCGATCGCGATCGCCCCCGCTGGCCGCGAAACGGGATGAGCAAAAGCTCTCCCGCTAAGGCAGAATTTGGTTTAAGATGATAATTTGTGAATAAAACTGACCGTTTTGGAGAAGCTGATGGCTCGTCATTGTGATCTCACCGGCAAGAAGGCTAACAACGCCTTTTCAATTTCGCACTCTCACCGTCGTACCAAGCGTTTGCAAGAGGCCAACCTGCAATCGAAGCGAGTTTGGTGGCCTCAGGGCAAGCGTTATGTAAAGCTACGTCTCTCAACCAAAGCCATTAAAACCCTCGAAAAGAAAGGGATTGATGCCATGGCTCGCGAAGCTGGCCTGGATCTTTCCAAATATTGATGCCTTGAGCCCCAGCGATCGCTGCGGGGCGGTCAGTCATTGCGCCCATGCCCTGAGAGTCCTCCATCTTTCAGGGCATTTTGACGGATTTGTCGGTCGGATGATGCCCGCGCCTGAGATTTTATCTGACCAGGCTGTTCGCGATCACCGCTAACTGCATGGCACTGAAATCACGGCACATCAACCTTGCCAATCGCCCAAAACCCGCACCTGCCGTAGGGTGAACAGCGCCCACCAGCCTTAATCCAGTACCCTTTGCCCACCCCCACCTCTAACTCCGGAGCTTTTTTGCCCCCTATGGCGTCCCCTTCCAGCGGTGAAACGCAGTTGTCGGTATTGTTGGCGACCTTGCAGCCGCAACTACAGCCTGCGGTGTACGTATTTGCGACGCTGCCTACGGGGGCGGCAATGCCCGCTGAGGTCGAGCCGATCGCCCAGTTTCGTGAGGCGGAAGGACTGACGCTGATTGTGACCCAGGCCGCCGCCGATCGCGCTGAGTTGTCCTATCAATATCCCTGTCGGTTAATTACGTTGACGGTGCACTCTAGTCTGACGGCGGTTGGTATGCTGGCGGCGATTACCCAAGCCCTGGCCGCGATCAACATCAGCACGAATGTCGTGTCCGCTTACTATCACGACCATCTATTTGTGCCCTGCGATCGCGCTCAAGACGCCCTGGCCTGTTTGACGGCTTTGGCTACCCAGGCCCAAAGCGATCGGGCACCGATCAGCTAAGGGACTGCCCCAGCCACCCAGCGACCCATTCCCCCAGCCACTTCCAAACTAGGCTTCCTGCACCGCTTCGATGGCTCCCAGGGTGATGCGATCGCGACCGCCTTTTTTGCTGGCATACAACAGCTCGTCAGCCTGGTTAAAAATCGATTCAAACGAGGTTTGAGCCGTAAAACATAGACGATGCACGCCAATACTTACCGTTACTAAGCAGTCTGCTGAGTTGACCGGGGTGAGGCCCTCTAACTGGAGTTGGGCAATTTCTTGGCGTAGGGTTTCGGCAATCAACTGGGCGCGGGGCAGAGAGCATCCCACCAACACGATCGCAAATTCATCCCCACCGAGGCGAGCGACGATATCAGCAGCTCGCGTGTGGCGATTGAGCACTTGCGCGATCGCTTGGAGCAGGCGATCTCCTACTAGATGACCGTAGGAATCGTTGATTAACTTAAAGTGATCAAGATCCATCAGAATGAGCACATGCCCTTCTTTGCCAGAAGTCGCCGCAAGCTGCGTTAACTTCTCAAACGCTTGCTCCAGGCCCCGACGATTGGCCAGCCCCGTTAATCGATCCGTATTGGCGAGAATTTCTGTCTCCGAAAGCTGGCGGTGGAAGCCCATCAAACTCGGAATTTTGTCTTTGAGTTCCCAGGCAGTGGTCAAACTGGCGACGGCGATGACCACCTTCCAAGCTCCTTCGATCCAGTAGTCACCATGCCAGATGTTCCAAATTGACAGCAGATGCCCGACCCCACAGGTGAGAATAAACGCGGCGAACATGAGCACGAGGGAACGCATTTCGGGAGTGGCACGATCGCGGTTAAGATACATTATGCTGGGGAGCGAAAAATAGGCGATCGCAATCAGGCCATCCGACAGCACGTGTAACGACGTGAGCCCACGATTCCACAAAAAGCAGTAACCATGCGGAGTCAACCCGAGAAGCATCATTATTCTTAGGGCTCCAAGTGGCCTTACATGAGGAACTTCTCTACGCTAATCGGAAGATAGGGCATTCGACATCGGTTGAACTGCGGCAAAGCTCGATCACCAGCACTCAGGGTCCGAAATCACCCCTGGAGAGATAGCCCGCCAAAAGAGCGCGATCGCCACAAGCCTTCCCCTAAGGAATGGAAATTCAATACTAAGTTGGGATAGCCGAGACGGCTATCCCAACTTAGTCAATTCTCATTCCTTAGGTAAAGCGTTAGCGCAACCCAGCAAACGCTGGCCAATACTGGGCTCCATTGCATTTCACGCAATCGCCAAGTACCTACAAATTAAAGATTGACAGACCACTAGTCGAGGTCGGGATTATCGCAGTCGTCAGCGTTCCGGGAGGTTTTGACGTTGCCTAGCAGCGATGTCACCATGGCGCACTGCCGCTGGTTACCATTGCTGGGATTGATATTAACGACAAACGGCAATATATCACCTTGATTTCGAATGGTGCCCTGATAATCAAAAGAAATTTCAGTAATGGCTGAGTTATCAGCAGGGGCGGCTTCGAGTTCAATCATGCCGGGGCGCAATTCGCCAGGGCCGAGGGTTTCGGTGCGGGTGCTGCCGTTGAGCATGATGACCACGGTGGGAATGTCAGCATCCTCGTTAATTTCCACAGTGACGGTGCGACGTTGCGCGATCGCGGTTTGCTGCGCCTGCTTTAAGACTTGCACCAGATCGCTCTCGACGGCGGTCATGCGCTGGCGGGTGGCATAGGCCAGCCAACTCGGGGCGGAGATCGCGGCCAGCACAGCCACAATGACGATAACTGCCAACATCTCAATGAGCGTAAAGCCAGCAGTCGGGTTGGGTTGAGGCAATCGGCGGAGTTTCATGGCAAAGACGACTTTAAAGGAATTGTTTGAACGATGGGATCAATGAAAAGATTAAACCTCATCTAGATTCAGCCGTGGAGTTTTGACATTTGGCCGAACCTCACCGCCTGCGGCACCGCTCCTGACCAAGGAGCGGTTTAAGAACATTCTGGTTCCTCTCCTTTGAAGGCTACTGGATACACACAAGTTGCCTGTGATCACTTGCCAGTTATTCAGCCCCCTAAATCCCCCAATTCTGGGGGACTTTGCGATCCGGTCTCCCCCCAGAATTGGGGGGACTAAGGGGGGCCAATGCAGCATTTTGAGGTTTATCCCGAGAGGTGTGTACTTAGTAACCTTTGAAGGAGAGGTTAGATGAGGTTTTTTCGATCACGCAAAACTCCAGTTCTCAACTTAGGCATGGTTTAACCCAGTGATCAAACCCAATCACTAGTGACTCGGGTTGCCTATTCTTGCGGCTTCTCAATCACACCTCGGATAAAGACTTCAGACTCTAGGGTCGGCAGACGACTCGCATCGCTGGAAGACCCCACGAGGATATCATTATCGCCACGGGCCGCATTCCCCGTGAGGGCAATGAACACGCTCTGGTTGGTGCGGTTGAGGAGATCTTCATTAAAGCCTTCAGCAGTTGTACCCGCTTCGCCAGAGCGCACACAGACATAAAAACTATTTGACAGGGTCGGAGTACGGACAAAAGTATCGTTATCGTCAGGATCGTCAGGATCATCCCAAGGGCAGAGTCTTGAGTCGGCAGCACTGATGGTGTTATCGGGAAGGCTGACAAAATCCGTTAACGCCTGAGCAATACCGTCAGTATTCTCACCCGTTTGTTTAGTCCAATTTTCAAAGGTGGTTTCTTCTAAAGAGGGGTCAAGATAGCCAGGGCGCTGAGTGAGATTTTCAATATCGTTTGGTCCAGAGCCATATTTGGGTAATTGGTAGCGAATAATGCGAGACTCACCTTCCCAAATCGGACTATCGGTGTTGTCGTCACTCTGAAAGTAGACCACCAGGGTATAAGCACTCTGGCGCACGAGCAAGGTCTCACATTCAGCTCGGTTGTCATCATCGCACTCGAGATCCTCTGTATCCACCGGGTCTAAGCGCCAAAAGGCCAAAATCGGGGTGGCGTCGGTGGGCTCGTCATCCAATTGGGCGACCACCGCAGTTGGATCCGTGTAAACAAACACCGCTTCACTGACATCGCTGCTGATGAAGTCGAGGGCGCGGCGCATATTTTGCTGGGTTTGGGTCAGCAATTCTTCGCGCCCGTTGAACCGATTCAGTTCGGTAACCAGGAACAGCAGCGCACTCACAATGATGGAGCCCACAATGATCGACACCAGTAGCTCAATCAGGGTAAACCCCTGACGGCGGTGGCGATTGGCTTTGAGTAGCCAACTGATAATGTGTTGTTTGGTGACGCCCGTAGTCATAGTATGAATTTCCCCTGTGCGATTAGCTCTCCCCGGTCATGCTGAGTCATAACAGGCCCTAAGGCGTTGGCTCCGGTTCTTCCTCTTCTTCCTCGGCGGGCTCAGCCCCAGGGCAGCCAGTGGGCTTGTCGTATAAGTTAGAACCATCTTCGAAGCCCAGGTAATCGACGAAGTTACAGAGCGCCTGCCTATCTTCGCCACTGGCAACGGTGGTATACAGGGTGGCCAAGGGCTGTTCGGAGCGATCGCCCTGACTACTGGCTAACCCGATGGAGGCTTGCCGAGTGTCGAGGTTGCCGGTCGCGGCGTTGATCGCGGCGATATCGTAGACCCGGACCCCCATGGTAAAGGCCAGGTTATCATCAGAGCCCGAGGCTGGCGTGCGATAAACCTGAACGCCGAAATCGTCTTCACCATCGCCGTCAATGTCTACCAAACGCGCTTGATAGACAGTGGGATAACGATCTCGTTTAGTCGCTTCCGGTGGTGGCGAATTGGGACCATCAGCGGAGGCTACTTCGTTATTCGCCAGCCCAGCCACCTCGGGGGGCAGCGGGGCGGCGCTCAAGTCGCCACCCCGCTCTAATAAGGTGCGGACAAAGTCGATTTCGCTTTGGGCCAGAGCCAGGGCTTGTTCCGCCTTTTGGCTCTGAATGCGGGTGGCGACCGAGATCACCAACACCGGGGCGATCGCTGCGCCGATAAACCCCACCACGATGATGGCGGCCAGACATTCGATTAGGGTGAGGCCAGCGTCATCTTCCGGCCCCAGCCCCCACTGGCGGATCTGTCGCCGCCAATGGGCCAGGAGCCGCGATCGGGACGAGGGCTGCGAGTTAGGAACGGGAGGATAGATACTCATGGGTCATTACCGGAAGGAAGGTCAGCGATCGCCGTCGGTCCGCACTGAGGGAGCTTAGCCAGGGCAGAGGCTGGGCAATACCTTGTCGCCATCACTATCGAGGGCACATTTCAGCAGCTCGACGTAGGGGTCATCGGCGGCGACCTCACGGTAGTACTCACTCCGGGGCGAGCCGATGGTGACAAACCGCGCCGCCGCCGGAGCGGGGGGAACGTATAGCAAGGCCACATCGTAACCAAAGAAACGTAGGGGCGCATCGTAGTAGCGAATCACTTCTGCGGCGTCATCGCCGAGAATCGGCTCATCTCCCGGTTCCCAGGCATCTTGGTCTTGGGGGGCGGTGCTCCCCGTCGAGAAGTCGAGTTGAATGAAGGACCCCTGGATATACAGACCTTGTCTCGCATCTCCGGCCCCCCAGTTTTCTAGGAAGCGGGTGTAGTTGTGCAAGCCTCCGTAGGCTTGGCCGGGGCGGGTGGGCACAATGCCACTGACAAAGGTGGCGTTGACATAGGTTTCGACCGCCGGTTGAATGCCGATGTTCTCATCTAAGTCGCGCCATTGGTTATCGGCGTTATAGAACTGGTAGAACGGACGAGCTGGCCATAAAGCACCAGTAGGGCCAGTTTGCGGACGGTAATAGGTGCCATTGCGGTCAATCCAGATGGGAGAATTGGCATCGGCCCGATTTTCCTGTATCCAGTCGGTGGCGGCTAGCCCCGCATGTAAGGGCCGCGGTTGATTGGTGTAAGAAGTAGGAACTGTACTGCCTTGAGCCTCAGTAAAGGTATCTGACACCGCCCCATCCTCAAAGTTGCTCGACAAGATGGTAATAGAATCTGATAACAGCTCGACGGGTCGCCAATGATCAACCGCCAAGTTGGCAAAGTTATCGAGATCTAATTCCTCGTTGGTCCGACCTTCATAAAACTCGTCAAAGGTAAAGCCATCTTCCAAGATGGTGTCGGTAAATTCCTCTAACTCGTCGGTCGTGGTGGTGTCGTCGTCTGCAACCTCAACTTTGACGTGCCTGTTGAAGTTGCCCAGGATGTAGACGCTGTTGTCGGTCACGAAGGTCATGCCAACTTCGCGACCGCCATTGCTAAAGTCAGCGGCAGTGCCATCGCCTGTGCGCAGCCGGAAGCCGTGAGGCCGCCGCTCGGGGTCGGGGATAAAGTCAACCGGCTTAAAGCTGATTAGTTCATCGGTGAGCGGGGGATCTTGAGCGGTGTAGACATCATCGCCATAAACCGTCGTCCCCACGGCGTTAATGGGCTCCGCTTGCATATAACAGGTGGCGTCGCGCTCGATCGCAAACAGGCGCGGATGCTCACCGCGATCGATGGTCTGACAGGCGGCTGGCGTCGCCGAAGCGTTCTGCGGCCTGACGATTTCGTCCTCGCGGACGGCATCTTCGCGATAGGCATAGACAATGCCTTCGGCCTGATTTTCTAGATCAGAACTGAGCCATTTGTCGGAGACGGCATCATTACCGGTGAGCTTCGCGATGTCGATATCCAAAACTCGAACATTCAACAGTTCGCGACCGTCATACAGGGCTTTGTCCAGCAAGGGCACGTCATGGGATGTGCCTTTGTAATTGATCGTGAAGGGCACATCATCCGGGTCTGTCGGAGATGTAGCTGTCGGCGGATTATACGCCGTGGTGGCGGCAGAGATGGGCAAGGTCCAGGCGGCGTCAGTGGCAGCGGTCGCGGGGTCAGCCGCCAAATCAGCCGGATCGACGATTTGATATACCTCAGCGGTGCCATTGACGGTATAAGTCGTGATGTTGTCTAGAGTCCCGTCAGCAGTGGCGTCGATATATTCCTCATCTTCCGGTTGGTCAATCGTAGGCACGCCTGTCGGGGGGGTGGTGGCGGCAGCTTTTTGACCATGATCGGCCAGTGGAAAGAGGTAATAGAGGGAAGGATATTTGACCGCTTTAACCGTGTTTTGAGCTTGACCGGGGGTAGTGATCGTATTTTCGTTAGGGCAAAGCGCTAACGCTAGCGTTAGCGCTTCGTCAGCATTGGCGCTCAAACTCGCGAATTCGTTGGGGTCGCACTTAACTGAGTATGTTCCAACTGGGTAGGTCGAATCTGTTGCTGTCACATCAAAGGTGCCCGTCGCTTGGGCGTAGGTGCCAAGCGCCGCCAGTGGAATAGGAGAGGTGGTAACTGCAGATAATCCCGGAGCCGAGGCAAAGCCAAAGGTGCGATCGCGGAGTACCTGCCAGTAGTCAGCCGCCAAGCGAATGCGCTTGATATCAGCATCAGCCTCGGTCAAGGTGTTAGCCGTTTTGATGTTGTTGACCCACACATCAATGGGAACCTCGTCTAGCGATTCGACTGGGATCTGGTTGGCACCCGTGCCCACCCGATCTAAGAGCAATTTAGCTAAGCCGCTATCGCTGATGCCGTCTGCGACTGCATTACCATCCACATCTTCTGTGTCAGTAGTCCACTCTGCAGGGGTAATTGCAGTGTACTCGTCATCGAGTTTGTCCAGGTTATAGGCCAGCAGGCTCAACGTACAAGCCGCCGAATGCAGAGTCGACTGGTCGGCAGGACTCAAGCTGTCATAAGTCGTGGTACCACCGTCACCCTCCACCACGATGCGCCGCAGCGGCGAAAAGTCACCCCACATCGCCATATAAGGAAACGGATGCACAAACGAGCTGTCTGGCACGGGCTTAAACGAAGGTGCGCCACCATCGGGGTCGCCCGCAAAATAGGCCAGATTTTTCAGGGCCTTTTTCAATGGGGTTTCGGTAGTAGCTTCATATTCCGATTCAAACGTGCTGGCACTGTTAAAGGCCGAGGGATACTGAAACTCCCAACCGTTGGTGCCGTAACCATGCAAGAAGTCGGCTTTGACCGGGCCAGTAGCACTGGGATAGGCGTCAAAAGTACGACTGTTGTAAATCGATTGCTGGGTGCCAGGGTGGGCGGTAAGGGCCATACAGGCCGCCGGAAACGTCCCATCGTCGGCCATGCTGCCAGGGCCTTCATAGTGGTAAACCACCATGCCCTGGACGGCAGCCAAATTGTCGCGCAGGGAGCGGCGCTGTAAATATTGGTGATTGCCACCGACTCGGGCTGCGGCGGCGTCATCATTCAAATCAGTCCGGACCGTATCGGCGGTATTGATGTTGTTGAGATCAGCGTGTAAAGCCTTGGGCGGATATAGCGGATCGCCTAAGCCGTTGACGTTGGCATCATCGGCGACGCCGCTGGGGTCATAGTTCCAGCCGTTGGCGTTACCTAATTCCAGGCGTTGGCCCACAATAATACGCATCCCTTTGGTGACTGACTGGCGTTCCCAGTAGCCATCGAACCCATCGGGACCAGCCAGGCTGGTTTGCACCGCGCCAGTGATGGGGTCGCCAATGGTTTCAGGTTGTTGGGTGACATCAAAGTCATCGGTGCGACCGTCATAGCGAGGTTTGGGTCCCCAACGGTTATCCGCCCTAAAGAAGTCGTCCACAAACGGACGCGCGGTTTCATCGTTATAGATGCGTTCGTTATCCGGCACTGTAAAGTCACCGTTTGCCCAACCATTCGCACGATCCCACTGGTCCTCATCATTATGAACTTCGCGCCCTTCGGTAAATAGCACCAAGGGGTTCATCGCCACGTCCGAGGGGCGACCGTCAGCACCGTTCGTAACGGAGTCGGTGTCAGGGTCAAAGGTTTCAACCGCAGGCGGGTCCCCATCGCCATCAAAGATATGAACGTTAATATTGTCATCGACGTAGGCATCGCGGGACATTTTGGCCGCGATCGCCTGCCCCTGGAAGGTTTCAAACTGTCCCAGCGTAATTTCCGACGACTCTTGACTGTATAGACAAGAATTAAAAGAACTCACCATGTAAGGTGTGATGCCACCTTGCAACATGAGGTTGCCATCGGTGTGCATGGCCCCATTCCAGTTAAAGCCAACACCAGGGTGCAACTCTAAGTCATAGCGGAACCACGCGCCCCATTTGTTAGCACTGGCGGCAATCCGCGATTGCTGAAACTCCAGCGTTTCCACCACCGGGTTGGGATTGTCTCGGTCCACGTCAGAACTTCTAACGACGATCGCGTTCACCTGAAAATTCTTTTGCAGAGAGGCATTATCAGCCGCCGCCACCACTTGCCAGCCCCCCTGACTACGGGCTCCCTTACAGTTAGCGGTGGCTTCCGTCGTCGCGAGGGGGCCAGTGCGCGTCACCAGGGCTTTGGCCTTGGCGGCTTCATCGGAGTTGGTGATCAACACATCGTCATCTTCTAACGGCCCCGCATGGTCCGAAATGATGGAGTAGATGACGTACTCACCTTTGCCATCGCCGTCAATGTCTTCAGTGCGAAAGAGCCAGGCATTGGCGACCTTGTTAGTCTCTCCATCTTGGTCAATCGTCAGTTGCAGCCGTTTTTCACCGGGCAGGGTGTAGGGGTCGGCAGCGCCACTCGTCACATCATCCGCGTTATATCCCAAGTTAGTCAGGGGCAACACCGAGGCACTCGGAATCTGGACTCCCTCAATCCCCGGCAGCATCAGGTTCGTCATCTGATCGCTCGGGGGCACCCCCGCCGGAAAGCGGTTATCGTTGCGGAACATGAATTCCAGCTTGGCTTTGGCCCGGTCGATCGCCGGGGTGGCGGCGTTGTAAATCACTTGCTGCTGGCGCTGCACGATCGCCTGATTGCTGCGGCTAAAGGTGCGATAGGTGAGCGCCGTTGCGGTGAGCGTCACCATCAGCAACAACAACAGCGTGGTCGGAAATACAAAACCCGCTTGAGGCGATCGGCGTCCGGTGATCCACCAGAGCCAACGGAACAAGCCCTGCATGAGTCGCCGCAAGGGACGACGGTGATGAGGTTGGCGAGAGTTGTGACGATTAGGAGACATGTTGGCTCACCCTATAGCAAGTCCGAAAAGGAAATTTTGTGTAAATATCCACTGCCAAAACCGCTGGCAGTCTAAATAGTAACCAACCAGCGCAAAAAATAACCTGATTTGACTCGGCGTGTGCAGTTCCTGTAGATGATGCCGGGGCTAGGATATTAGATTCAATAGCCACAACCGGCGCTCAAGAATCCCTGAAAGATTTTATCGAAAGTTTTACAAAACACCACCTTTTGTAAGGTGACGTTAAAGAGAAGGTACCCATCCTTTCTAGCAAATCGATCAGTAGTCGTCAAAACCTTTTTTACATTCAAAAACCCTAATCACCTGCGTACAAATACATAGATTACCGGGAAATTACGGAGACTTTACACAGTGTCTTGACGCCGCGCGTTGATTTGCTCCAAAAAGAAGTCTTCGAGGGTGAGTCGGGCGAGCTTGAGGTCGACCAGCGTGCCGCCCATGCCCCGCAAGCTTGAGAGAAAGTCGTAAGGTTCGCCGTTGAGGGTGCCGTGCCAGAGGCCACGCTGAAACTGGAGCCCCGTCAACCACTTTTCTAAAACGTCTAAGTTGCCGCCCCGCCCTGAGACTTGATAGCTGGAAGCCTGACCGAGGAGGTCGTCCAGGGTGCCGACGCACAGCAGTTCGCCGCGATCGAGCAGGGCGACGCGATCGCAAATCGTTTCCACATCCGAAAGAATATGACTGTTGAAGAAGATGGTTTTGCCCTGCTCCTTGAGGGTCAAAATGACTTCCCGCACCCGAAATCGGCCCATCGGGTCCAGCCCGGACATGGGTTCATCGAGAAACACCAGTTCTGGGTCATTAATCAGCGCTTGCGCCAGACCGACGCGCTGCAACATGCCCTTAGAGAATTTTTTTAACGGCTTTTTATGAATCGCTTGGGGGTCGAGGCCCACCATATCCAGCAGTTCGGGAATGCGCTGCCGCTGTTGTTGAGCCGATAGACCAAAAATCCCAGCAGTGTATTCCAGCAGTTCGCGCCCCGTCAGATAATCATAAAAGTAGGGATTTTCCGGCAGATAGCCCACCCGATGTTTGACGACGCGATCGCCCACGGGCTGTCCCAATACGGTCGCCCGACCGCCCGTAGGCCGAATAATGCCCAGCAGAATTTTGAGCAACGTCGTTTTGCCCGCGCCATTGGGTCCTAAGAGGCCGAACGTTTCACCTGGTTGCACTGACAGGCTGCACTGACGCAGTGAAGTGACCATTTGGTTGAGCCAAAACCCGGTGCGATAGGTTTTGGTTAGGTTGTAGGTCTGCACCGCTGCGGCGACGGGGGCCACGGCTGGAGGGTCAACAAAGCTGGGAACGGGGGCGCTCATGGCAATACCATTTTTGTGTCACGCTAGGACGGAAAGCCCTGGTTAAACTAAACCACGTCTCAATGGCAAACTGGAGTGATGTTCACCCGTCAAAACCTTACCTAACCTCTCCTTGGCAAGGCTACCTGATACACACAAGTTAGCTGTGAAGTCTTTCAGTGCTGTTCGCCCCCTTTTCTGGTATGCCCGGAGGGCTTTAAGCCCCCAATTCTGGGGGACTTTGAGATCCGGTCTCCCCCCAGAATTGGGGGGACTAAGGGGGGCCAATGCAGCATTTTGAGACAGTAACCGAGCTGTGTGTCCTTAGTAGCCTTGGCAAGGCGCGGAACCAGACTGTTGTTAAGCCTCTCCTTGGGCAGGAGAGGTGCCGTCGGCGGTGAGGTCGGGCGAGATGTCAAAACTCCACTGCTGAAACTGGATGAGGTTAAATCAAGGCGTTAACCGGAGGTTTTCCTCAAAAGCTGTATTTTAAGGTATCGAAAACCACACTGTTATGGACCGTTCCAAAATTGTCGCAATCATTACGGGTGTGCTGTCACTGCTGCTCGCGATCGGATATCTAGTGCTAGTGCAATTGCTCGATTATCGCGGCGAAATGGTGCCTGCGCCGATCGAGGTGGTGGGGTGGCTAAGCCGATCAGTCTGGTGGGCAAAGGGTTTGGGGTAGGCGCGACCCGGCTGCACGCCCCGACCAAGACAAGGGACTGGAGCTTGCTAAGTAGATGGGTTTAATTATTTGTAGGATGTGCTAGCGCCAGCGTAACGCATCAAATCTCTGTGGAATGGTGCGTTAAGGCTTCGCCTAACAGCACCCTACAACATTGTTTGTTTATGTCCACCTACTTAGTAACGACCGTGAAACAACCGGGCTGCGCCTAAGAGTATTCCAACTCAAAAAGCATCCGATTGGTGCCCTCACCCTAAATCCCTCTCCCAGAGCGGGCTACCGTGTACACACATCTCGGCCCTCATCCCCCAACCCCTTCTCCCATTTTGGGAGAAGGGGTTGGGGGATGAGGGCCAGACGGATAGTTATTTTCAGGGATTACTCTAAGGAATGAGGATCAGATAACATCCCAATTGTTAGGGCAGGCATCTGGCCTGCTCTTGGACAGCCGAGACGGCTGTCCACACTTAATTCAATTCTCATTTCTAAGGGGAAAAGTCCTCGCTGGCTAGATAAACCCCGTCTAAGTTGAGAACTGGAGTTTTGTATGATCGGGCAGAACCTAACCTAACCTCTCCTTTCAAAGGAGAGGAACCAGAGTCTTGTCAAACCTCTCCTTGAGAAGGAGAGGTGCCGCAGGCGGTGAGGTTTCCCACATGCCAAAACTCCACTTCTGAATCTGGATGAGGTTTAGAACGAACCGCGATCGCCACGGCCACCGACAACGCCACCGACCCGGATGGCGGCGCGGGCGATCGGTAGAGATTTCGACTGGCTGGCAACGGGGATCAGCGGCCACAACGAGAGGGCGATCTTTTCCCCTGAAGTGCTCTAGTGCCCCCACCAGCCAGCCCATACGGCTTTGTTCACGGCTAGCAGGAGGCATGGGCAGAGATTAGCGATAGTCGCGATCGAGCTCAGTTTCCGTTGAATAAAAGTTAGACGGGTCTAGCAAAAATCGCATCGCCTCTTCTTCTAAACGGCTGATCAGATAGGGCTCCAGGGCATCGGCATGACGGAGTGCGGAGATATACCCCTCAAAAAAGAGTCGCAACTCGTCTGTACGATAGCCCCGATTCCAATGATCAACCAGGGCATCGGTGATGCGCTGATAGTACCGAACCGATTTGGCATCCTGAAGCATAGTGATGTCGTGCTCTTAATCTAAATAACAATCTGCAGCGTGAGCAAACCAAATAAGTCATTTCTGTAACAAAAAGTCGTAAACAGTCACGATTTATCAGGTTCTTTACACTGTACAAAAAATCAACTGCGCTTGCTGGCGGTTATCGCGCTGGTCTCATCACCGGATTTTGCCCAGTCAAGGAGATCTCCAGCAATAAACGTCCCTGTAGGGGCAGGTTTGGCATCACACTATCGCTGCTCCCGAGCGGCGTTAAGAGGATGCGTTACGCTGACGCTAACACATCACATCCCTGTGGAATGGTGCGTTACAGCTTCGCCTAACAGCACCCGACAACTAACGGCACCCGACAACTAACGGCACCCGACAACTAACGGCACCCGACAACATTGTTTGTTGATATCCGCCGACTTAGGAATGGGAATTTAATTAAGTGTGGACAGCCGTCTCGGCTGTCCAAGAGCAGGCAAGATGCCTGCCCGACAAAACTTGGATTTTATAAAATCCTGATTCCTTAGGCCCAACCCGCCCCTAGTCAACTGGGATCGGCTTTTCCAGAAATCGCCTCAGTGACTAATACTACTTGGCGTCAATTCGCCCACCCTTAGCCCATTCGCAGAGAAGCTGCTGCGCGTCTACCCCCTCAATTCCTCGCCCCAGCTATAGCCCAAAGGGCATTCAAGAAAGGGAGAGAGACTTCTGATCGGCATCAAGACTTATAACCGCCGAGGACTCGTTGCACCCAGGGGTTAGCAATTTTTAGTCTAGTTAATCCCATACTTCGAAAACGGCTACCTGGTATAGGAGATCACGTCCACAGGGGTTGAAATCGGTTAATGCTCTCGTCCTTCTGCAGAGTGATGGTCACTATTTTTCACTCTCCTCCGAAAAAACCAGGTGGTTTTACAGAAGCTATCAAAAACCTTGGGTAGTTGGCGTTACAAAAACCTGATTAGCGCTTTGTTATGTTGAATTTCAATTTCGGATCCTGAGCAGAGGATACTGGTGGGTACAGCGACTATTCAAGTTATCGAGGGCAATCCTCATTTGCGATCGCTTTTAGGCTGGCACTTACAGCAGTCCGGCTATCGCGTTCAGCAATCGGCTGACCTGGCTCGCGCCCGAGAGACGTATCAAATCCACCATCCCAATTTGGTGATTTTAGATGCCCAGCTTCCTGGCGGCAATGGTCTGGAATTTTGTCAATGGGTCGTGCAACAGGGCAATAGCTACCTGCTCATGCTGTCGGCTCGGGACACCGAGGCTGATATTGTGGCCGGTCTCAAAGCGGGGGCTGACGACTATCTGACCAAGCCGTTTGGGATGCGGGAGTTTTTGGCCCGAGTCGAGGCTCTGACCCGCCGCCTCAGTCGCTTGAGTGCCCCGGCCTCGCTGACCTATGGCTCTCTGCATATTGACCTGGTGCAGCGACGGGTGCGCTACCGCGACGAATATATTGATTTGACTCCTCAGGAGTTTAGCTTGCTCTATGTGTTGACGCAGGTGGGGGGGCAACCCCTCAGTCGTACCGATCTGCTGCAGCGAGCCTGGCCCGATGCGATCGATAATCCGCGCACGGTGGATACCCATATTTTGTCTTTACGCAAAAAAATTGAAGCCGACCCCCGCCAACCCAGCGTCATTCAAACCGTAAGGAATGTTGGCTATCGCTTTAACGTCGATCGCTTGGTGACCGATGCAGCCCTGCAAGAACCCGCGCTGGGGCAGGTGCGACCGATGGCGGCAGCGACGGCAACGCCAGTGCCGGGGTCTGGGAGTGTTTAGGGATGGGGAGTTGGGTATGGGGTGATGGGGTGATGGGGTAATGGGGTGATGGGGTAATGGGGTAATGGGGTGATGGGGTGATGGGGTGATGGGGCTAGTTTTGAGGGATTGAGTTTCGCCTCAGGATGGAGTCAGCGTGCCCGCTTTTTACCGTCTGCTTTAGCTCGGGTTGCGTGAATTTGCGGAGCAGTGGGGCCTAGGCGATCGTTGTGGCGATCGCTTACCAAAAATTCTCAGACGAATCAGGGGGTTTTTACGGATTTTCCCTAGCCGGTCCGAATAAAAGAGTAGCCCCGTTTAGACTCATTTTTTCGGTATAAAACTATGCATACTTGGGCGCTCTTTTCTTGCAGCAGTCTCATTACGCTCACCGCTTATAACCTGGTGCAACTCCCCAAAGCCCAGAAACCGGGTCCCGAGCCGGAGCCCGATGCGAGCGGCAAATTTGCGGAGGATGCCAAGTTTTCGCTGGACCTGATGAGTAATCTATTCCCCGAGTTTGAACGCGCGATCGCGCTGCCGCCGCTGCCCGATCAGCCTCAACTCTCTAAGCTGGACGAATTGCCGGGTTACAACCTGGCCCTCTATGACCCCGCCCAGTATCCGGTCAAAGAGACTGATTTAGTCGGTGCCCTGGAGCATAATTTGAATTTTCCGGCTCCTGACCAGGTCGCGACCTATCGAGCTGAGGCTGTCAAACCGTTACCTGGTAGCATTCCTGCGCCGCTCCCCAGGCCCCTGCCCGTATTTGCTCCCCTCCCGTCGGCGATCGCCGCCCCGCCGCCACCAGCCGTCCAGCCCCAACCAGAGCCAACCGCGGCCCAACCCACCTTTGCCCAAGGTCCAGCACCGACGGCGGTGGCCCAGGTGCCCACCCCCGCGGCTGACCGGCTGCCGCCGGTTCCGGCTACCCGCAACGACTCAGCGGCGGCCTCTCCCGACCTGTTTGGGGCCTTGCCCGTGCCGTCCGTCCCGCGATCGGTGGCTCGCGTCCCTGCCCCAGCCGACTGGGAAGCGCATCTTCCGGAGGCCGCCGAGACGTCTGTAGCCAACCACCCGACGGCCTCCGCCCCAGCCATGGCCGCCCCCTTCGCCTTTGCATTGCCTGAGACGACGGCCTCCGGAGCGTTGCCAACGCCTGAGCGATCGCCCGTGGCTGCCGGTTCTATGGAACTGGCGGTCGAGCGGCAAAATTTAATTAATCGCTACTGCACCCGCGACCAAGCAGACGTTAATGAGTCAACCAAGCTGGCCGTTTGTGACGACGGCACTAATGAATTAGCGCAGAGAATACCCGACGCGGCCACGGCAGGCACGCCGATGCCAGGCAGGGTGGAGTCGCCCACCCGCAGCAATCCAGCAATGGGCGTGCGGCAGTCAGGAAACAGTCCCTGGCCTGCCGCGATCGCCGGGCCGTAGGTGCCCTGATAGCGCCGGAGAAAGCGCTGGTGGGTGAGCGGGGTGCCGATGAGTTCGACCTGGACGCGATCGCGAATGTCGGGCATTACCTTCTCCAAGGCGCGATACAACGGTTCCGCTCGCTCTTGCTTACGCTGTTCGTAGGTCGCGTCGCGCTGCCAACCCTCCCAAGGTTCCAGGGTGTAAGCGTGGACCACGTGCTGCCCAGGGGGAGCCAGCGCCGGGTCGAGCACCGAGGGAATGGAAATCATGCCGGTGTTACCCGGTGCCGTGAGGTCGCGATCGCGGCTGTGGACCACCACATGATGCACCGCCAGATCATCCAGCCCCGTCCCATCAATGCCCAGATGCAAGTGCATAAAGCTGTTGACTGCCGGGGTTGCCAGGGCAGTTTCACGAAACGGCGGCGGCAAGTCGTCCGGTTGCAGCAAGTACTGATAGGTATCCCACAGCGTCGCGTTGGAGATGACCGTTGCGGCGGCGATGGTCTCCCCAGACCGAAGTTTCACCCCCACCACGCGCCCCTGCTCCACCAAAATTTGGTCGACGGGGGTACCCAGGCGCAATTCGCCGCCCCATTTCTTGAGACCCCGCACGAGGGCGTTGACCAGGGCTTCACTGCCGCCCACGGGATAATCCACCGGGGCGGTTTCGCGTTCGCCAAAGACAAAGGCCACTTCGGGGGCGATCGTGCCGTGGGCCTTGAGGCCCGACAGCAAAAAGCATTCCAGATCAATTAACTGGCGCACCCAGGGATCGGTAACTGTTTGGTCGAGCACATGCCCCACCGACTTTTGCACGACGCCCAACTGGGGCAGCAGTCCCAGCAGCGCTTTGGGATAGCGCAGCAAAAACGGCACCACCCCCCAATCGGGCCGCAAGCCCAGACTGGGAATTTGCCGCAGCGGTTCGTATAACGCCAGCAACCGCTGCACAAAGGCTTCGAGTTCCCGTGCGCCTTGGGGCGTGAACTGAGCCACCTCGTGGCGATAGTCGGCCAATTGGCGATACACCGGCAGCGTCCCCTCCGGCAGGTGATAGTAACCCAGGGGATCGTAGGCGATCGCCGCCATCTCCTCCCCCAGCACATCCAACACCTGGCGCAGCGGGTTCCGGGAAACAGGATCGCTCAAACCGGAGAAAAATGACGGTCCCGAGTCGAATCGATACCCCTGCCGGGTAAACCCATGGGCGGCTCCGCCCGGAATCGTGTGGCTTTCGCAGACCAAAACTTGCTGACCATAGCGCGCCAACAGCGCCGCCGCCACCAAGCCCCCCAGGCCACTGCCAATTACGACCACATCTGGCTTTGAGGCTAGTTTCATCAAGCTTGCGTCTTTCCTTAAGGAATGAGAATTGAATCAGTTGGGATAGCCGTCTCGGCTGTCCCCAGGCAGGCAAGATGCTTGCCCTAACAAGTTGGATGTTATTTGATCCGTTTTCCTAAATTGGCAAAATACGTATCAATCAGCGCCATACAACTCTGGACACTAGCGGCTTCTTGCGGATCAATGCTGTGAAGATAGGCAATGCGATGCGCTACCGATCGCTCCACCTCCTGGATCTCCTGGCGCAGCGCCTCGATTCGATTGCCCTGTGCCGCTTGGGCAGACAGTTCCTCAATTTCCGCTAACAGAGCCGCCCGCTCCGTAGCCGCCAATCGCTGCGCCGCCGACACCTGCGCCGCCGTGCCCCCGGCTTTCACCACACAGTAGATCTCCATCAGCCGCACATAGTCCGCTGATGACAGCGATCGCCCGTTGTCACTGAGTAACTGTTGAATCCGGTCTGGGGTGAGCGATCGCTGTCGCTGCGCTGGAAAGGTGTCCATACAGAGAAGAAACTGGTCGTTAATCAACACATTAATGCAGGTTAATGCAGGTTGCCCCCGATCATGATTCATCCCCCCTTTGACCTGCCGCTTATACACATCTCGATTGCCCCCTCAACCGGCGCACTCGCCCCCCTTAGTCCCCCCAATTCTGGGGGGAGACCGGAGTTTGAAGTCCCCCCCAATCTTGGGGGCTTAAAGCCCTCCGGGCATACCAGAAAAGGGGGCTAAACCACTGGAAGCAGTCAGTCAGAAACTTATGTATCAGCGGTAGCCCTTTGACAAGGAGCCTCCGACGTCGCGAAATGCTGCCGGGGGGTCACTCAGGACGGCAGGATGGCCATCCAACCAGAGCGCATTGGACGCATTGATATCAGAGCCACATTTAAAATCCCGATAAGTAGGTGGGATTCATTAAATATAAGACCTCGTGTAGGTTGGGTTGAGGCACGAAACCCAACACCCGCATGGGTTACGCTATCGTTAACCCATCCTACACTTCATTTCACCTACCTACTTAGGATTAGCCTTGAAGGGGGGGGCAAGGGGTCGGAGATCATCTCAGGAAACTACCCGGTTGGGTGAAATGCAGTAGAACTGAACAATTGCCAGCGGTTTCTTGGGTTTCGCTGGACCCAACCGGCAAATTCAAGCTTGACACGGCACTCGTCTGAGTCGTCGCTCAATGCCCGCCATCGGCCTGATTATGGGCAGTCCCGAGTAAATAAGCTACCGTGCACATATCCCAGCCTGGTGAACTTGGCGGTTCCCCTGAGGGCTGTGATCCGCAAGATTGAGTTGCTGCCATGCGTTCCCCAACTTCCGATCCTGAAACTAGATTAGAAACCCTCAAGTTAATCATTTATCTGGTGCCCATTTTTGGCTTCTTTCCGGCGTTGTGGAGCCTCTATTGCAGGCAAGGGACGACGCGGGAAAAGACCGTGAGCAAGACAGCCGTCACCCTGGCCCTAGCCTGGATTATCGTCTATACGCTCACGGCAGCCGGTAGCCAGGCGTCGGATTTGGCGTCAACACGATTGCTCATCACCAGTCTCTTGGCGACGACGGGGTATTTTGTGACCAATCTGTGGCTGATGGTGCGGTTGCTGCAGGGCGGTTCGGTGCGCCTGCCGGGCATCAGCAAATTCGGCGATCGCCTTCCTTGACCCTCAGCCAACCAGTGCCTACCGCTCCCCGCTGCCGTACCGATACGGGAGCCGTATGATGGCCCGTCAGCCCCCATTTGCCTCAAAAACACTGGCAACTTTTGAATTCGCCACTACAATACAGTGGATTTGATGGCACCCTTTGAAAAACATCGGTGTCAAGCCTTCAAAAAGCTGTTACTATTTCAGCCACTTGAAGACAATTGGGTCGTCGCTAGTGTCATGCTCTGTAGACAGTAAACCCATCAACATCGACTAACATTGAGACAAGTGTACTGATCTAGTTGACAGTGACTTGTCATGGGTTTGCGTCTTGATTAAACAGTCTTGGTGCAGTTTGGCTTCTCCCTGATAATCAACCCCCGTGGTTTGAGGTTACTTGTGTCTAGCAGAAAGTCCTATCGTCCTATCCGCCATTACCAACCCCATCCGTCAGCCCAAAAGCCTCGCGGTTTTCGCATTCCCAAGTGGTTAGGTGTGGGAGTCGCCTTAACGAGTGTGGCGACCGCCTCTGCTGTAGGAGGGGCTTTTCTGGCGATTTCCCTCAACAGCACGCCGCTGCTGCATGACAGCCTCACCGCTGAAGAATCTGCCGTTTTCAATAACGAAGAGCCCATTGCCAGCGGCAACAGCTTGCAGGTGCCCAAGCTGACGCGCCCGGTCAACATTTTGGTGCTCGGCATGAAAGTGCTCACCACCGACGTCAACGATTTGCCCCCCGAAGCCCGCAACCTGGGCTACCACGCGCTGGTCAACTCGTTTGAAGGGCTCTCTGACACAATGGTGCTGGTGCGCTTTAATCCCCATACTGATCAGCTCATCGTGCTGTCTTTGCCACGGGATACACGCACCCTTGTGCAAGGACAGATGACCAAACTCAACGAAGCGAATCAAATGGGGGGACCGGCCCTGACTGCTCAGTCGGTCAGTGATTTGCTGGGTGGCGTCGAAATCGATCGCTACGTCCGCATTAACGTTCAAGGGGTGGAAAAGCTGATTGATGCCCTTGGCGGGGTCACGGTCAATGTCCCCAAAGACATGAAGTATCAGGACGATAGCCAGCACCTCTATATCAACTTAAAAGCGGGTGAACAACAGCTAGATGGCGACAAGGCATTACAGTTTCTGCGCTTTCGCTACGATGACTACGGCGACATTGGCCGCATTCAGCGTCAGCAAATGTTAATGCGAGCCACTTTAGAGCAGGCATTGAACCCACGTACCGTGGCCCGTTTACCCAAAATTCTCTCGGTGATTCAGTCTCACGTTGACACCAATCTGACCGTTGAGGAACTGCTGGCCCTCGCTGGCTACGCCTCGAAAACCGACGCTTACAATACGCAAATGCTGATGTTGCCAGGTAACTTTAGCAGCAGTAGTGACTTTGAGTTGAGCTATTGGCTGCCCAACCTGACTGAGGTCAACACCATGGTGTCGGAATATTTTGGCTACGGCACCCGACAGGTGGCGGCGTCAGAAGATCCTCAGTACATCCGAGTCGCCATTCAAGACAGCACGGGGGATGAGATCGCGGTGGATAGCCTGATCCAAACCCTTAACAATAGCGGCTATTACAACGTCTTTGTCGAGCAACAGTGGAACGAAGAACTCCCCGCCACTCAGGTGGTGGCACAAAATGGTGACTTGGCGAGCGCCGAAACGCTGCAGCGGTTTTTGGGCGTTGGCGAAGTCCGGGTCGAAAGCACGGGCATTCTCGATTCTGACATCACCATTCGCCTGGGGCGGGACTGGTTAGATGAATATGGCACCAGCTCTAGTTTATAAAAGGCTGATATGACCGAACCGCAAGTTTTGCAATGTCGTGTTTGGCTAGTCGACAGTGAGCCGCCCATTTGGCGCAGCTTTGAGGTCAGCAACCAGATCACCCTGGCCGCTCTGCACGAGATTCTGCAGGTCGTGATGGGGTGGGAAAACAGTCATCTCTATGCCTTCAAAGTGGCTGACCAACGGTATGCTGATCCCGTTTCTGAACCGCCCGAAGACACCCTGGACTCGACTACCGTGTCATTAGCGAGTCTGCAGCTCACAACCGGACACCAATTTACCTACGTTTACGACTTTGGCGATGGTTGGATCCATCAGATCACAGTGGGTGAGGTTTTGCCGCTTCCAGACGCCTCTACGCCCCCTCGCTGCCTGGAGGGCGATCGCGCCTGTCCGCCCGAAGATAGCGGCGGCATTTGGGGCTATGAAGGCCTGCTAGAGCGTCTAACCGACTACGAAGACCCCGACTATGAAGAGCTGCTGGAGTGGGTGGGCATCGACTTTAATCCTGACCGTTTCGATCTTGCTGCCGTCAACCGCCAACTTCAGGGCCAAACCTGAGGGCTGAGGGTGGGGCGGGAAGATCACCTCCCAGTGACGGTAGTGGTTGGATAGCGGGGTAAGTTCCTGGTTAGGGGAGGGGCTTTGATGGCGATCGCGTCCCTGAGGTATCGCCCGCTCAACTGTATCCCCTTGCTGCTAAATAGCGGAAAAAGCGCTGAGACTTATAGGTCCCAACGCTTTCCCAACTTTGCCCAAGGGAAGGTGAACTTAGGAATGAGAATTGAATCAGTTGGAATAGCCGTCTCGGCTGTCCCCAGGCAGGCAAGATGCCTGCCCTAACAATTTGGATGTTATTTGATCCTCATGCCTTATGCGGTTTGCCAGAGTTCTCGGACTTTACCTTCCGGCAACCACTGGGTGATTTCCTGCACCCGCTGCTCCGGCAATTCTTCTTTCGTCGCCGCGAAGACAGCGCGAGTCACAATCTCGCCATTGGACGTTTTGGGGACAGCGGCCTCGCGATCGACCCGCTTTAAGAATAGGTCAGAGTCAATGCCGAAGGGGGCTTGGCCCTTAAGGGGGGGACGCAACCGGCTCAAAAAGCTGACGATGGGATTGGTATCGTGCCACAGCTCAGCCACATCGACGTGGAGAGATTTGTCGCGAGCGCTCTCAGCGGCGACATCATCCGACAAATCTGCCTCGACTCGATCTGCTTCTTCGGTGGTCATGACGTCCCGCATTACCCGAAAGACGACCTCGGTCACGTCACGGGCATCATAGGGATCGGTCAGATTGCCCTTGAGCATTACCTTTTTCAAAAAGGACATGTGCTCATCCGGGATGGCAACGTCTGGCCCTTCTTCAAGATTGGCGGGGAGATTCGCGTCCATGTCGGCCAGCATTTTGCGCCCTTTTTCCGTCAGCTCTGCCCGCTTAAAGGTGATCAGGTGAGGCAGCGGACCATCTTTAGCCCCCAGGGTGTTAGCGACGCGGGCATCTACCTCCTTAGGGTTAATCACATTGGGAACGTCCTGCTGATTCGCATAGGCGTTGCCGCTAAATTCCGCATTAATGTACTGCTTTTGATTGAGATAGTCTAAGTGGCCTAGCAGGTCGGCCTTCTCCAAACCCATGCCAGTAAAGTCAGACCCCTCAAAGCTGACATTGTGCATGCCTGAGGACTGGCTAGTCTGGTTAATTTTTTTGAGAATGACGTAGACTGCGTCATCGCGAATAGCAATCGGCATATAACTCATTCCTTAAACTGAACAACGTTTGAAGTTAGGACAAAGCCCAGAGCCTCAGTCTTCTTCGACCCGCATTGGTGGCTCAACGGCAAAGTTGTCTAAGTTGCCCGATTCACCAATGACGTAACCGTGAGTCGTCGGGAGTGTACCGGCTTCTTGCGCTTCAACCGCCTTGACCTGTTCAACATTTTTCTGAACGTCCACGTTGGCAGGGATTTTGGCCTCAGGATCATTCACATTGGGGTTTTGAGCGAGCTGTACGCCCCACTGTGCGCCGCTGGCTCCTTTGCCCGGTTCGGCTTCTTCAGGCCGTCCAAGGTTGGGATCTTGTTCGATTTGTTTGTTGATATTCTGATCGGTCATACAAGCTAAGTTTTGGATTTGGTTAGCAAATATCCTTTAAAGGTTATGAAAATCTCACAAGCGCCAAAACCCTCGGGCGGAAGAGATGGCCTCGCGCCCCCTTACCTCTAATGATGGGGGCCGCACTGCTGCTCCGGGGAGCGGGCTGCCGCTGCTGACAATCGCTGTCGGAACGATCGCGAGGGCGGTGCTGAGCGCCTGATGGTCGCGCCGTGATCACAACGAGTTGACAGACAGCTTTGCCTTATCCAGAGCGCGATCGCCCCTTGACCGGCGGCGGCGGCGTTTGTAAATACGGGAGATCGCCTTGCTGCCGTCCTTGAGGGGGGGCAAGCCTTTGAGTGTTCTTGCTTGTAGGGAATCCGGCAGTCCGCTTTGAGCAAAGCCTTGCGTAACGAGAATCTAAGGGCAATCTTAAGTTACTGGGTTTATTCCAGGTTTTGACTAAAAGCTGGTGTACGCACACACTGTTTTTGTAAGCCAGTTAACCACCAGGATTATGTCAGCCAGCTATATCATGGCCCTCGATTTGGGCACCACCGGCAACCGCGCCATCCTCTTTGATCAAGCCGGGCAGATTGTCGCCCAGTCTTATAAAGAACTGACCCAGTACTATCCCGAGCCGGGCTGGTTAGAGCATGATCCCCGCGAAATTTGGGACGATATTCGCGGGGCGGCCCGAGGCGTCTTAGACAAAGCGAAGGCGACGGCCAAAGAGGTGGCGGCGATCGGTCTCACGGTGCAGCGGGAAACTTGCTTGCTGTGGGACAAAGAGACAGGCAGACCGCACCATAATGCGATCGTTTGGCAAGATCGACGCACCGCCGCCCTTTGTAACGAGTTGCGGGCAGCGGGAAAAGCCGATGAAATTTACGATCGCACAGGGCTCGTCCTGGACGCCTATTTTTCAGCCACGAAACTGGCCTGGCTACTCGATCACATCAAGCGCTACACCGATCCCCCCCTCTATCTCGAAAAGACCCTCGCGGGCACCGTCGATTCCTGGGTGTTGTGGAACATGACCGGCGGCAAGGTGCACGCCACCGACCACAGCAACGCCAGCCGCACCATGTTGCTCAATCTGCAAAACCACGATTGGGATCCGCACCTGCTGGAGCTGTTCAACATTCCTCCCCACCTGATGCCGGAGGTGAAGCCAAGTCTGGGGCTGTTTGGCTATACCGATCCCAGCTTTTTGGGGGCCGAGATTCCCATTATGTCGGTGCTGGGCGACCAGCAAGCGGCATTGTTTGGTCACGGTTGCGACAGTCCTGGGGCACTGAAATGCACCTACGGCACCGGGGCCTTTTTGGTAACTCACACCGGCACCGAGATTGTCCGTACTAAGCATGAATTGCTATCGACCATTGCCTGGTCCGAGGCTCACGGCAATGAAACTAAATTTGGCTATGCGATCGAAGGGGCTATGTTCACCGCTGGGGCCTGCATTCAGTGGCTGCGGGATGGTATCCGGCTGATTAGCCACGCCGCCGACACCGAACCGTTGGCGAGGCGGATTGGCACCAACGGCGGGGTCTATTTTGTCCCGGCGCTGAGTGGTCTGGGGGCTCCCCATTGGGATATGAATGCGCGGGGGTCCTTTATGGGCATTACCGGCGGCGTCCGGCGCGAGCATATGATTCGCGCGGTGCTGGAGGCGATCGCTTACCAGGTCAAAGAAGTTGTCGACACCGTCAACTCGGGGGCACCGATACCGATCAAAGAACTCAAGGTAGATGGCGGGGCCTGTCAAAATGATTTTCTGATGCAGTTTCAGGCTGACGTGCTCGGCATTCCCATTGAGCGCCCTGCCATCCTTGACACCACGGCGCAGGGGGCCGCCTTTGCCGCCGGACTCGCCAGCGGCTATTGGCAAGACTATCGCGCCCTAGTTGCCAGTCGCGGCATTGAGAAGGTGTTCGAGCCCGGCAACGCGACTCCCCAAGCCCAGGAAAACTACACGATGTGGAAGAAGGCGGTGGCGCGATCGAAGGACTGGATTGAGTAGCCCTGAGAGGATCATCCATCTGGTCGGGTAAACGTTAAGCCACCGAGCCCGCGCGCCCCAGGGGCCAAAACCGGAAGCGGGCGATGCCGATGACGTTCTCCTCCGGCAGGATACCCCACACGTGGGAGTCGTTGCTGTCGTTGCGGTTGTCGCCCATGACGAACAAACCGCCAGGGGGGACGGTGATCGAGCCCATGAGGTAGTCCGGCGGTTCGAGGGTGTAGCTTTCCGGCAAGGGTTGACCGTCGATAATGACCTGATGGTCGGTGACCGTGACGGTTTCACCGGGGGTGGCAATGACGCGCTTGATGAAAGCCTGATCGCCCCGGTAGCCGTATTCCTGTAACTGGGGTGGGGGTTCAAAAACGATGATGTCGCCGACGTGGGGCGGGTGCAGCCGGGGGGAAACCTTGTCCACCAGCAGGCGATCGCCGACATGCAGCGTCGGCTCCATTGAGTTGGAGGGAATAAAGCGGGGTTCGGCGACAAAGATACGGAGAAACAGAGCGACCACCAGAGCGATCGCCAAAATCCGCAGATTGTCTTGCTGGCTATTCCACAGCCGTCGCCACCGGGGGAGGTCAGCCGGGCCTGCTACCTCCGCCGATTTGGCAGGCGTTAACTCATCAGGATTGGACTTCATCGTCGACCCACTTAAAACCGCGTCTCATACTCTAGCAAGACTCCTGTCCGTTCGCTGAAATCCTCATAACTGGTGGTCCCGCGCAGGGTGAATTCATCGCTCAGCCGATACCGCGTACTGAACTGGAAAGGCGTGTCGTTGGTCAGCACTTTGAGCACCGACACCGAAATCGTGGGGGAAATCTCAAAGCCAATTTCGCCGCCCACGTCATCGCTGTCAACCACCTGAAACAGGCGCACTTCACTGATAGGCACCGTATCTCCCAAAAAGTCGCGGATGGAGTTGAGGAGAGCCGAGCCGACGAGGGTGCCAATCCCGGTGAGGGCGTTATCGCTGCCGAGGGTGTTGATCGCCCCGATCACGTTGCCGCTGAGGAGCGTGATGATTTCGGCGTCCGTCCGGGGCGGCGAACTGCTGAACTCCAAATTGCGGGAATCGGTGGCCAGATTTGCCAATTCGCTGGCGGGGCCAGTATAGCGAGCGGTAATGCGCACCAGTCGATTGCCCTGTTGAGTTAACCCAATGTTGGCGAGGGTATTATCCGAAATCTCGTTTTGGGGAAAAGGGCTGGTAGTCAGAACGGGATCAAAGGTCGTGGGTGAGACCTCAGGCAGCGCCGTCTGCAAGGTGACATCCAAAATGGGATCAAACGAGCCCCGGAATTCCGCGCGATCGCGATCGCCCGCCAGTCGCAAAGCCACCGCAAACAGCCCGATGCGGCCCCTCGGGAGTTGAATGGTGCCCGTGGGCCGCAGGGTCGCCAACGTCCCATCAAGTCGCAAGCCCCCCTGCGCCGTCACATTCAGAAAGTTGCCCTGCATGAAGTTAATGTTGCGCGCCAGAAAAATCCGCAAATTTTCGAAGGAGAAGGGTGGGAAAGTCCTATCACTAGCGGTGGTCTCGGGGTTTGACACCGTCGCCGGATCGCCCCCCTCCGGTACGGTGATGGTGCCATCCGCCAGGTCGATTTCCCCTGTCAGTTCAGGACCCAGCAGCAGACTCCCTAATAGTTGCATCTCCCCGTTGACTTGGCCGTTGTACAGGCCTTGGAGGTTGAGCGCAATGTTGTCGAGGTTGATCGTCAGCGGTTGATTTTGCGGCAATGGTGGGGGCGTGGCCGGAGCGTCACCAGGGGCAGCGCTAGCGGGCGTTTCAGCGGTTTCGTCTGCAGCATCGGGGACCGCTGCCGGCTCCTCCGCAGCGGTAGTCGCTGCCGTTTGCTCCAGGGGCAAAAAGAGGGGAAAGGCTCCGCGAGCCGACAGTTGGCCTTCGCTAAACTGGCCGGTGAGTTCCTCGACGACGATCGCTTGGGCTTGGGGCAGCAATCGAATTCGTCCGGTCACGTCGGTCATCGGAGCCGGTAGCGCACTGGCGGAAATCGTGGCGTCTTCGAACTCAATCAGCCCGCGAAAGGTGGTGGGCAGACCGTTGTTCACGCTCAAGTCGCCCTCGATATCTAACAGCACCTGGCCCTCTCCCGATTCCCAGGCAAGTTGCTGAGTGAATAGATTGAGCAGGGCCAACCCCTCATCTTCGACGTTGGCTTGCAACGTGTAAGTTTGGTCAACTGGTTCAACATCCACAAATCCGAGGCGATAGGGGACTTGCGCCGACAGCGTTAGGGGATTGCTGGAGCCCGCTAAGAGCAGGCGCGCATCTAACCCGGCCCGCGCATCAATATAGGAGTAAGCCGCATTAGTCGCCGCGATCGCGGCACCGTTGAGGGTGCCATTCACCACTTCGAGCTCACCCACCAGATTCGGATCCCCCAGTCGGCCACTCAAGGTCGAGACGCTGTTGACGCGCCCGTCTAAATCAAACGGTAAGTTCGCAAACTCTTCAAGGTCGCTGATGGGGACGTTGACCACCTGCAGCACCATCTGACGCTCCGTGGTGTCTGCGGGGTCGAGCGAAAAGCTGCCGATCGCGGTGGCAGAAGCGATTTCGCCCTCAAGGTCGGAACTAAACTGCAGGGGCGCAAAGGTGAGCAAACCATTTTGATAGCTGCCCTGGGCCACCATCGTGTCGGCGCTGATATTGGGTCCCCACTCCCAGTTTGCGCCCGTTAAGTCATAGGCAACCCGCAAATCTTCCGGCAAGGTGGCGGTGAGATCGACGCGACCGCTAAAACTGCCCTGCAACTCGCTCAAGGGCGGCAAGGTGGCGTCTTCTGCCGCAATCTCTTGCAGGATTTGGAGTTCTAAGATTTCTGCCAGTCGCCGCAGTTGGTTGAGCAGACTGGCGTTGGGGTTGCCGACTGGATTGGTCGCCAGAATCGCCTGGGCCTCAGCGGTCGATTCGGGAATGAAGCCCTCGTTGGGGGTGAAGCCCCGGCCAAAATCCGCCAGTTCCTGAATCTTGAGCACTTCAAAGAGGTCTCGCAGTTCCCCTTGGTCGGCGGTGAGGGTGGCGACAAGTTGCGGCTCCTGGTTAAAGCTGTAGCGCCCGGTGAGGTCATAGGCGCGAGTCGCAATGATTTCACCCCGCTGGTTGCGATCGGCCATGATGATTTGTCCGGCATCGAGTCGGGCCACGCCGTCGGCATAGCGAAAACCGCCATACAAGCGATCCACACTAAAGAAGCCGAAGCCTAAACCTTGGATGTCGACCTGGCCGACTGTGTTGAAGTTGTTCAGGTTAATGCTGGCGCTGGCAAACTCAATGAAGCCCCGCAACGAGCCGTAGGCCGACTCCTCAGCGGGGATATTCAAGACAGAAACGGGGAAATTATAGAGCTGGGTCTGCAGCAAGTCGCCGACGGTTGTCGCTCGGGCGATCGCTTCCCCCGCTCGAATCGTCGCGTTCAGTTGCCGGGCCTGGGGCGCATAGTCCACCAAGATCTGGTCGTTCTGGCCGATGAGATCCACGGTTAGCCCGCCCTGGTTAGAGTAGGCGACCGTCCCGGCCAGTCGCTGCTCAAAGTCCAAATCGTTCACCGCGAGATTGGTCAGGGCCAGATCCCCCGCGAAGGTGAGATTGTTGGGGGGGCCGGTGAGCCGTCCCTGCAGGTTGGCCACGCCCTGCAGGGCAATGGCCGGGGGCAAGGCGATGGGCAGGGCCGCGACATCGTAATTTTGGGCGGAGAGGCCCAGATCCAGAGCCGCAATGCCGAAGCCACCGGGACCGGTGAGGCGGGGGGTGACGGTGCCGCTCGCAACCAGGCCGCCAGTTTCCAGACTATCGATGCGCAAAATCCGGCCATCCCAGGCGACGGCAGCATCCAGGGGAGCCCGCGATCGCCCCAATACTGGATTCAGCACCCGGCCCGTCGCCAGCCCGTCTGACAACCGCAGATTCGCCCGCCCCCGCATGCCCCCTGGGGTGAGATCGTCAAACCGCCCCGCCAGTTGGAAGGTGCCCGCAGCGGTACCCCGCAGATCGCGAGCAATCTCTTGCAGAATCACATTGTCGGCTCGCCCCGCCACCTGCCAGGCCCCACTCGCCACCGTAAAGTCACCCGTGACGGTGCCCCCCGCGATCGTCGAAGTCGCTACCCCCGTCCCGCGAATGCCCGCTAGGGAGAAGTCATCAACCCGTCCCGATAACCGAGCGTCTGCCGTCAAATTACCGATGCGGGCGTTGGGCGCAAACTGCTGCACCGGCAAGTTGCGGGTTTGCACATCGGCGTTCCAGTTACCCTGGGCGAGGGTGAACTGACTGTCGAGGGAGCCCCCTTGCAGCGCTGCGGCCACCTCCCCCGTGCCGCGTATGCCCGCTAACGAGAAATCATCGGTGCGCCCCGCCAGTTGCACATTGCCGCCAGCCGTGACCCCGCGCAACTCCCGATTGAAGGCCCCGAGTTGCAGCCCCTGCGCCTGTACATCTGCCGTCCACTGGCTTTGGGCAAACTGGGCTACCCCCGCCACTATGCCCCCGGCAATTTCGGCATTCCGTAGGCGGACGGTGCTGGCCGTCACTTCGGCGGTGCCGCGAGTGGGATAGGTGCCGCCGGGTGCGCTCCAGCTCACGACCCCACTCAGGTCATTGATCGGCCCCACAATATTGGCATCCAGGGTAAGAGTGCCAATGGAGAGGTCGGCGGGCAGACCATAGAGTTGAGCGATCGCATCGGCAGGCAAATTGCGCCCGGCCAACTCAAAATCGATGACGGGGGGCCGCCCAAAGTCCAGTTCCCCATTGCCGCTCAGGCGGCCTCCGGCCAGGAGTTCGGCCTGGAAATCCCGAAACGTAAACTCACCAGGGCCGTAGGTCACCTGAGACGAAGCTTGGGCAAACTCCACCCGGTCAATGGTGGCGGTCTCCGTCGTTGCCACCAGGCCGGTGATAGTGGGTTTGTTGAGGGGGCCGGTGAGCCGCACGTCGGAGGCCTTGAGCGTCCCCGCCATCTCCACAGGATATTCAAAGTCAAAGGTGGCCGCGATGCCTGCCAGCGTCACGGGATTGATCGTGCCGGTCAGGTTGTAGCCATCCTGCAAGTCAATGGTGCCGCTGGCCTCGGCGCTGAATGCGCCGTAGGTTGCCGTGGTGGCTTCGAGGAGGACGCGATCGCCCTGGAATCGTGCCTGGGTATTGATGTCCGAAAAAGGCACATCATCCCCGGTGATAAATAGCTCACCGTTTTCTAAGCTGGCGGTGCCGGTCACCTGTGGCGTCTCAAAAGGCTCCAGTTCGAGCTCCAGATTGCCGCTAAACCGTCCTGCCGTCACCGCGATGGGCACCGACCCCGGCGTAGTAGCGACGACAATGGGGGCGAGGGTGGCAAAGTCAATCGCCTGCGCCCGCAGGACAATTTGCGCTTCGAGCGAGTCCAGCAGGTTATCTGGGGCATTTTCGCCGTAGTCGAGCTGGCGAATCACCCCCTCAAATTCTAAATTACCGGTCGCTTGCGGTCTGGCGCTGATTTCCAGGGCAATTTCTTGGGCATCAATGGTGGTATTGACGCCTTCTCGCGGATTCTCAACCTGAATCTCATCTACCGAGACCGTACCGACAATGTCGCTGATGGTAAACGTTTGGGGCGCTGCCTCATCATCTATGTAAGGGACTAACACCACTTCGCTCGTGTCAAAACTCACCGTAGGATTGACGCGAACAAATGGATCGCCGTCGTCGTCGTCTTCATCCAGATCTAGTTCGACATCGACCCAGTTACCCTGGGCATCTTGCACGATATAGGCTTGCACCCCCGAGAGTTGGATGTGGGGATTTAGCTGCCGACGCAGCAAGTTCAACGGGTTAATGCGGACCGCAATGGACTCCACAAACAGTTCATCGGGGTCGGTCGCAGTCGCTGGCATGGCCGAAGGACCAAACCGCACCCCCGTCAGCGAGACGCGCTCTACGGCCCCCAGGGTCACCGGCCGATCTAGGGCATTGGTCAGATAGTCAGAGGCCCAGGGCGCGAGTTCTTCGTTGACGAACATCCAGACCCACCAAGCCCCCCCGGCGATGCCCAAGGTCGCGATCGCCCCCAGCGTCAAGCCAGTGGCCTTCCATATGCGGCGGCGTTGATGCGGTTGAGACGATTTTGGCTCTGGCGATGGCCCGTTGCTCATGACCTACACACCTGTTGTACTGACCCTCCGTTGACCTCAAAGCAAAACTTGGTTAGCCACTAGATACATACCGGCAAATGCTCCTCTTGTCATCATCGAACTTGACGGAAATTTAACAACTGGTGGGGATCATGAATGGTTCTTAACCATCGGTGGGGGATTGAACTGGTCTAGCTGCCCATAAGATACTTAAAATTAACGCTTATGGACGATCAAACGGATTAGAGACTCATGCAAGTCTACGTGCTCTTGTTTAACGCGGGTACTGATAACGAAGGCATTCACTCATTGCAAGCCAATGGCCGCAACACGGTCCTCATGTTTGAGGATGAAGATGACGCTACCCGGTTTGGGCTGATGCTGGAAGCGCAGGATTTTCCGACTCCGGATATCGAGGTGTTTGAGCAAGACGAAATTGAAGAATTTTGCGCAGAGGCGGGTTTTGATTTGCGGTTGATTCCTGCGGGGGCGCTCATGGTGCCCCCCGACAGCAAAGTGGAAGCAACGGATTGGGATCCTGACGGCCATTATGATGAAGATGTGCCCCCCATCGCCGACGAATCGCGATTATCCAACGCTGAACTCGACGACATTCGGCAGCGCCTCGAAAAGCTACTCTAGATGGCGATTGCCCTCAATCGGAACGGATGCGGGCGGATCAAGACCTGGCCCGGAGGGGGATAGTGGCGCGTTTAGTCGCCGCCCTGGCTAGAGGTGACGCCTGCGGCGGATGCGGCTGACCGCCCTGGCTGGATTTTTGCGGTTACGGGCGATCGCGGTGGGAGGAGGTAGCCGCTGGAGTCCTTTCGGCATCGCCCCCTATCCTGAACGCGCTTTGAGTTTCATTCGGGGTACGCTTTTACCCCAATCGGTAAACTTCACGGAGATTTGCAAGTGACCTTCCCGACTGCGCCTCAGCCCGAAAACCTGGTCGACCGGGGTCACTTACTCACGGAGCAAGCCAACCCCGCCAGCCACAACCTGGATCAGCTATCGCCCCTGGAATTTGTGGATTTGGTGAATGCGGAAGACCACAAGACCCTGAGCGCGATCGCCGCCGCCCGTGACGACCTGGCCGCCGCGATCGCCCTGACGGCCGCCGCCCTGCGCCGGGGGGGTCGCCTGTTTTACGTGGGGGCGGGCACCAGCGGTCGTCTGGGGGTGCTCGACGCCGCCGAATGTCCGCCCACCTTTTGCACCTCCCCCGATTTGGTGCAGGGCATCATCGCTGGGGGAGCCGGGGCCTTAGTCCGCAGTTCCGAAGGTTTAGAAGACATCGCCGAAGATGGTGCCGCGATCATTCATGGGCACCACATTCACGAACACGATGTCGTCGTGGGCATTACCGCTGGCGGCACCACCCCCTACGTGCACGGTGCCCTCAAAGCCGCCCGTCAGCGCGGAGCCCAGGCGATCCTGATCGCTTGCGTCCCCCGTGAGCAAGTCCCTGCTGAGTACGACGGCGACATTCGCCTGGTGGTCGGACCGGAGATTCTCGCGGGGTCCACTCGGCTGAAAGCGGGCACCGTTACCAAGATGGCGTTGAATATCCTCTCGACGGGGGTGATGGTGCAGCTCGGCAAGGTCTATGGCAACCGCATGGTGGATGTGTCGGTGACCAATACCAAACTCCGCGATCGCGCCATTCGCATCCTCAGTGACTTAGCCGCGATCGATCGAGACGCCGCCGCCGCCCTGTTGGATCGCAGCGGTCAACGGGTGAAACTCGCGCTCCTCATGCACTGGAGCGGACTCACTGCCGCTGAAGCCGCAGCTTTACTAGATCAGCATCAGGGCCAACTCCGCGTCGCCTACCAGAGCCTTAACTTGAAAGAAGAATAGGAAAGAGCCAGACATAAGCCGGGTTCTGTTCTCTCAGGGAAAACCTGAGAGGGCGATTATCTATCTGGGACGACTGTTACCAGCCGCCTCATGCGGTACACCAATAGCGGGACAGGCAAAAGACCAACCCTTGCCCCTGCGACCTTGCTCCCGACCGGGGTTTACCGAGCCAGCACCTCTCGATGCTGCTGGTGCGCTCTTACCGCACCTTTGCACCCTTACCTGTGAGCGCAATACGCTCCATCGGCGGTATGTTTCTGTGGCACTCTCCTCACGGTCACCCGCACTGGGCGTTACCCAGCAAGTCTGGTCTTTCGGGAGCCCGGACTTTCCTCAGGTCGGCAACGCCAACCCGCAATCGCCGCGCTGACTCTTTCCTCCTCCTAGTCTAGGAGCAATGTCCCCGTTCATAAAGCCTTACAGGGCAAATCCTACCGATTAATTCAGCAGTGAAAACCCGAAATCACCAGTGGCTACCCAAACTGAGTTGGCGGTCGATCTCAAAAATGTCTGATTTTGCAAATCATCCCAACGACAGAGGTAAAGCAGGCACAAACCCACCCGCAAGTAGACGCCAACATCACCTATTTGTTGAACGATGAAAGTAATGCTTCTGAATTGAGGCAAAAACTCGAAACAGTCCGAAAAACAATCCGAATTGGATATTGGAATTTGGAAGCAATTTTCGTGAAGTTATAGCAAGATAAGCGTTAAATATGTCTACTCAAATGCCGAAACAGCTTCCTAGACCGGAACAGCTTCCGAAATTACCCAGTGCTGAGCAACGAGACTCCTACGATGCTAAAGTCAGGGCTGAACTTGATAAGCTAAACGCTCGCATTGATGAATTCAAAGCCAAAGCAAATCAGGCCAAAGCCGATGCTGAAATCAATTATTACAGCATTGTGGAAGAGCTGACTGCCCGCCGTGATGCGCTAATGGCAAAGTGGGAAGAAATGAATTCTGCTAGCGAAGCGGCTTGGGCAGACCTGCAAAAAGGATTTGAAGCCGCGTGGAATGAACTTGCTAATTCATTTGAAAATGCTGTTCAGCATTTTAATCGGTAGGATACTTGCTCATGCAGTCACTATCGAGCACACAATCAAACCAAAATTGAGGAGATGGGTTTTGGCTCATCTCCTCAATTTTGGTATCACGATAGGCTAATCCCTTAAAGCTCATTTTTAGCTGCACGTTGTGTTTAGATCCGGCGAAGCAAACTATTCATCGGGTAAGGTCTCCGCTTTGTGCTAAAGGGTAGAGACCATGGGCAACTGATAGCGATCGCTAAAACTCAGCAAGGGGTCGGGGAACAACTCGGCGATCGTCCGCCGCACTAAAAAAGATAAATTGCTACCGTTGCAGCGGGTTTGCTCAGTGCAAGGCCAACCCTCATGGGGGAAAATGAGCTGGCTCGGTGACACGTGCCACTCTGTTGCTGACCACCGCTGCAAGTAAAACAAGTCTCCTTTACAAACCAGTGGTGCGTATTGAAAGCGCACATAGGAATAGTGTTGTCGTCGGGTCCAATGTTTGAGCAAGGTACTGCCTTCATGCAGCAGCACAGTTTTGATTTGCGTGGGCACCAATTCCCACATCATGGGGCTAGGTTTTCCGGGCCCAGGCAGGTAGCCAGGGCACTGATTTCCCGGTGGAATTGCCATAAACATTCCCTCTCTGACGGGACATCGGCTGACTGCACCCTGGTAACGGCTAGACGGCGTTGCTGATTTTGGATAAACGGCGATTTATCAAACTGTGGGTGCTTGGGTCAATGTGAGACATTCACCGCTTCGCAATTGGTCCAGTCTCTCGTTGGTCGGCATGACACAAATGGCGTTAATGTCCGCTGGCTGAATCAGGTGGCACCCCAGATCGACCAGTTCTCTCGCCCATTTCATCTCGGGGGGGTGAACGCCCTGCTGTTATTGGGCAGTCGTATTCGCATTGTGATGGATCTACCCTGGGATCTCGCAGGGCGATCGCAAAAGCTGTAATGGGTTGTCATATTTTGGCGAAGAAAGATTCAAAAAGTTTAAGTTGTATGTGCTGACTGCCCCCATGGTTTGCTTAGAAAAATGTCTATGCATTGAGAAAATCCTATTCGTTAACAGCAAGGATTGATGTTAGCCATGATCACTTTATGAACTAACGCTACAGATATTCAAGAATGCCAACATTAGGGAGCCAACTTCTTTTCCTTTTTGCAAGATGGGAATAGCTAAATACATTCAGTAGATTACCTGAGACGTAAACACTCCACATTTCATTGATCAGTTTTCGGGTTGGTGATTTAACCAAATGTTCCGGGTGCATCCCACTTTTGCCAGGTTGTCTCCCTCAGGGAGAGGGATTTAGGGTGAGGGTTACATGCTTACAAAAACCACCCAATCTCTTCCCCATTGACTCTTATGCATTGATGTCGGTTATCCCTTCGATCTGGAAAGTTGGGTGATGAGTGGGTGCGCCATCTACTGAATATTGGCTGGCAATTTTCTCTGAAGGAGTTGGGTATGAGTACCTTTCCTCGACATCGAGCAGAACTCGACCTATTCAGTCTTTGGGATCGCTTTTGCCAGGGGATTACGAGCACCCGAAATCGCCTTTATATCGGTTGGTTTGGCGTGTTGATGATACCTACATTGGCGGTTGCCAGCATTTGTTTTGTGCTCGCTTTTGTGGCGGCTCCGGCAGTCGATATTGATGGCATTCGAGAGCCTGTCTTGGGGGCGTTGACCGACGCCAATAGCTTGATTTCGGCGGCGGTGGTGCCTACTGCCGCCGCTGTGGGTCTGCATTTTTACCCCATTTGGGAAGCGGGGTCGCTCGCTGAGTGGTTCTACAATGGTGGCCCCTATCAGCTCATTGTGTTTCACTTTTTGATTGGGGTGTGGGCGTATCTCGGTCGCCAGTGGGAACTCAGCTATCGGTTGGGGCTGCGCCCGTGGATTGCGATCGCTTTTTCTGCCCCCGTCACCGCTGCCACCGCCGTACTGCTGGTCTATCCCATCGGCCAGGGCAGCTTTTCGGAAGGGTTGCCGCTGGGCATTGCGGGCACGTTCCATTACATGCTGTCGTTCCAGGCTGAGCACAATATTCTCATGCATCCCTTCCACATGTTGGGCGTGACTGGGGTCTTCGGCGGTGCGCTGTTGAGTGCCTTACACGGTTCTTTAGTGACCTCTAGCCTGCTGCGGGAGCCGACCGAGTCAGAATCCCTGGCCACCGGTTACAAATTTGGTCAACCAGAGCCGACCTATCACTACCTGGCCAGCCACTATGGCTATCTGGGGCGAATTTTGATGCCAACGGCAGCGAGCGCGAACCACCGTTCCTTCTACTTTGGCATGGCGGCCCTGCCCACGATTGGGATTTGGTTTGCGGCCCTGGGGGTTAGCACCATGGCCTTCAATCTGAATGGCTTTAACTTCCAACATTCCATTTTGGATGCTCAGGGCAAAGTGATTGCCACCGAGGCCGACATCCTCAACCGGGCAGATTTGGGCATCCAGTCGATGCATGCTCCCAATGCCCACAATTTTCCGCTGTTGTTGGCCAGTGGTGACGCGATCGCGGTGCCTGATCTAGGGCGATCGCTCTCCTGAGCTGGCCACGTTTGCCGCTATGCAGACTTGCCTCCGAATAGGTGTGTGTCACATCCCGCCCAGCGCATTCTGGGCGGGATTTTTTTGGCCTTGGCGGGGGCGAAAAATTGGCAAAAAAAAGCGGATGGCGATCGCCATCCGTTTTTCCTTGCTAGCCGGAGCAAGCTTTTGAACTGAGGCCTCAGTCAGCAGGTGAACGGTTCAGCCTGCTGACCGTCAAGCATTTACTTGTTCTCAGGCTCAGTGAATTCAGCATCGATGACATCGTCACCACCCGTCGAGCCAGTGTCACCGGCTTCGTCTCCGGGCGCTGCACCACCCGCCGCGGCCTCAGGTCCACCGGCTTGCTGATACAAATTAGCGCTGATGCTGTACAACGCTTGCTGGACTTCCGTCGTCAGGGACTTCATCTTGTCGTAGTCCTCAGAAGCCACCGCATCCTTCAGCTCCTTAATTTGGCCTTCAATTTTGGCCTTGTCATCAGCGGGAACTTTATCGCCCAGCTCACCAATTTGCTTCTCAGCCTGGTAAGCCAGCGTATCGGCCTGGTTCTTGAGTTCGACTTTCTCGCGCCGCTCTTTGTCGGCAGCGGCGTTAGCCTCAGCATCCTTCACCATGCGATCGACTTCATTGTCGTCTAGAGTCGATGCGCCGGTGATGCTGATGGATTGCTCCTTGCCGGTGCCTTTGTCCTTGGCGGTGACGCTCAAGATACCATTAGCATCGATGTCGAAGGTCACTTCAATCTGAGGCACGCCACGGGGGGCCGGCGGAATGCCGTCCAGACGGAAGGTACCCAGGCTCTTGTTGTCATTCGACATTTCCCGCTCACCCTGGAGCACATGGATTTCCACGTTGGTCTGGCCATCGACAGCCGTCGAGAAGGTCTCAGACTTTTTAGTAGGTACAGTCGTGTTCCGCGTGATGAGCTTGGTCATCACGCCGCCCAGCGTTTCTACACCCAGAGACAGTGGCGTGACGTCGAGCAGCAGGATGTCTTTCACTTCCCCGGCCAGCACACCGCCCTGAATAGCAGCCCCAATGGCGACCACTTCATCCGGGTTCACCGTCTGGTTCGGGGCCTTGCCCAGGATCTTCTTAACCACTTCCTGCACTGCCGGGATGCGGGTCGAACCACCGACCAACACCACTTCGTCAATGTTCTCGCGGTTCAGCTTGGCATCCTTGAGGGCTTGCTCAACAGGAATCCGACAGCGATCGATCAGATCAGATACCAGTTCCTCAAACTTGGCGCGAGTGAGGGTAGTTTCCAAGTGCTTCGGACCGTCTTGAGTTGCCGTAATAAAGGGCAAGTTGATCTCCGCCTGACCAGCACTGGAAAGCTCAATCTTGGCCTTTTCCGCCGCTTCGGTTAGACGTTGCAGCGCTTGCTTGTCTTTCCGCAGATCGATGCCTTCGTTGCGCTGAAAGTCTCCCGCTAGGTAGTCCACGATCTTCTTGTCAAAGTCGTCACCACCCAGGTGGGTATCACCCGAGGTTGCCAGCACTTCAAAGACCCCGTCGCCCACTTCCAGAATGGACACGTCGAAGGTACCGCCCCCCAAGTCAAAGACCAGAATGGTTTCGTTACTCTTCTTGTCCAACCCGTAGGCGAGAGAAGCAGCAGTCGGCTCGTTGATGATCCGCAGCACTTCCAACCCGGCAATCTTGCCAGCGTCTTTAGTGGCTTGACGCTGCGAGTCGTTAAAGTAGGCCGGAACGGTAATAACCGCCTGAGTTACCGGCTCACCCAGATACTTGCTGGCGTCGTCTGCGAGCTTGCGCAGCACTTGGGCAGAGATCTCTTCGGGCGCAAACTGCTTGCCTGCTTGGGGACAATCCAACTTCAGGCTGTTCCCCACGGTGAGGACTTTGTAAGCCACTTCAGTTGATTCGGTGCCGACTTCGTCAACACGGCGGCCAATGAAGCGCTTCACAGAATAAAAAGTGTTCTCGGGGTTCATCACCGCGCCCCGCTTGGCGATTTGACCCACGAGGCGATCGCCATTCTTGGCATATGACACCACCGATGGTGTCGTCCGAAAACCCTCCGCATTCGCAATCACGGTGGGCTTCCCACCTTCCATCACAGCGACTACCGAGTTCGTAGTTCCTAAGTCAATTCCAACGACTTTTCCCATAAATTTGCTCCGGCTTAACAGCTATTAACAGTGTGCCGGGTCTGCCAAATTCTCTGTAGGGGGGGATACCGAACTCAGAAGGACGGGAAATTGTGGAATCGCGGCAACGAAAACTGAGAACGAATCTCTAGTTCCGGAGTAATGCAGCGAAACCGGCTTGCTCAAAGTGCTTGTCGGATGCCAGAGCTTCTGCCATGCATTGCTGATTTATGATGCAGAAGGATACACAATCCGTTAGGCCCCATGACTGATCCAACCGTTGCTGATCAAGCAGGAGCCCTTGTTGAAACAGGTCTGATCCAGGTTCCCCAACCGCAATTACAGCATGGTCCTTCGCCTTTTGCACCCAGGTTACGACGGCACTCCTGAGCAAGGGGCCTCGTCTGGCGAAGTGATTGATCACCTCTGTGAAGCTCATTATAGGTACCCTCAAAGCCCCTGCAACAAGCTCAGAGTAACCGGGAACAATCCGTTCGGGCTGAGGTCGCAGTCCTCATTCTGAGTCTTGACGATGCACTAGCCGCCCTGGGCAATCTGTTGCCGAATCAGTTCAAAAATAGCTCGCATCCCCATAACCTCACCCCCCTCAGGACGACCCGGCAGATTGCGCAGGTTCCAGGCCATGACATCAATGTGAATCCAGGGAATATTGGGCTTGATAAATTCCTGTAGGAAGAGAGCCGCAGTGATGGCCCCACCGTAGGAACCACTGGAAATATTCGACAAATCGGCGATCTTGCTGTTGAGCAAATCCCGGTAAGGTTCATGCAGCGGCAAGTTCCACAGCGGATCGGTAGCGGTTGTCATCGCGGCTTCTAGCGGCTCCAGTAGGCTGGGCTGATTGCAGAAAAATGCCGGTAGCTCCGTCCCCAAAGCGACCCGAGCCGCCCCCGTCAAGGTAGCAAAATCTACGATCAGGTCTGGCTGTTCGCGACTGGCTTCCCAGAGGGCATCGGCGAGCACCAACCGTCCTTCGGCATCGGTGTTGCCCACTTCGACCGTGATGCCTTTGCGCGTCGAGAGCACGTCGAGGGGCCGCATCGCATTGCCCGCCACACTGTTCTCCACGGCGGGAATCAGAACGCGCAGGCAGACGGGCACGTTGAGTTTCATGATCATGGTGGCTACCCCCAACACGTGGGCGGCCCCTCCCATGTCTTTTTTCATCATCAGCATGCCTTGGGCGGGTTTGAGATCGAGCCCGCCAGAGTCAAAACAGACGCCTTTGCCTACGAGGGTGACTTTGGGGGCATCGACATCACCCCAACGCAAGTCAATCAGGCGGGGAACAGCGTTGCTGGCCTGGCCCACCGCGTAAATCATCGGGTAGTTTTCAGCTTCTAAATTTTTGCCTTTGATGACGGATAGATCGGCATCATAGGTGACGGATAAAATGCGGGCGGCTTCTTCGAGATCCTCTGGCCCCATGTTGTTGGCAGGGGTGTTGATCAAGTCACGAGCCAGGGAAGTGGCTTCGGCGGTGGCGTCAATGTAGTCGGCATCGGCGAGTTCGGGGGTCACGAGTTCCGCGATCGCCCCCGGCGAGTCTTGTTTGTAGCGGCTATATCGGTACTGGCCGAGTCGCCAGCCGAGGGTGAGGTCAGTGGCTTCGGCGGGGGTGAGGTCACTCACCAACTCGTAGCGCTGGGGGGGCAAAGACTGCGAAAGGAGTCCCAACGACCACATATCAAGGGTTTCAGGTCGACCAACGAGCACCTTTGACAGGTTTTGTTGGGAGCCGGGCAGCAGGCAAAAGGTCCCCGGTTCCGCTTTGAACCCCATCGCTTCAATCCAGCTTTTTTCGACTGGGAAGTCTGTCTGCAATTGGTTTGCAGTGACCAACAAGATGGGAATCGGCGGAGTGGCTGTCATGCGATTGGCGACTAAAACTCAGTGGGGCAACCAATTATTTGGCACACCGCAAACGGACGGTCAGTGCCGACTACGGTTTCCAGAGGGCGACTGCAGCAAGGTCGGTCGCAGGCGGGAAAAAGCTGCCGTGGTTAGTGTATCGCTTTTGCTCAACCAATAGGCGGATTTATCGAATCACGCCCCCTCAGAGATTGGTTCCCCTGCTCGGCGGGAACCGCCGCTGTCAACAAGCCACAAAAAACCCCCAGTCTTACGAGCTGGGGGTTAGAAATCAGGGTGCATCTACCACTTCTGTTTACTCAAGGGGGCGATCGCATCCGGAAGAAACGGAAAAATTGGCGTTGCTGAATAGCGGTATGATTTTGCCGCTCGGCCCCCCAATCCTGCTATCCTTGCGGCACAAGTCGACCAACGCTATGCCAGACGGTGATTTCGGCCTACCCTTAGGGGGGCAAAACCTCACTGCCTGCGGTACCTCTCCTTGTGAAGGAGAGGTTGATTCACACGCTGGTGAACCAGTGTTCCCAAATCTGACAGGGTTCCGGTTCCTCTCCTGGGTAAGGAGAGGTGAGGTTCTACAGCCCGTAAAACGACCGCGATCGCTCCTTGAAACCTTCTGAGAGTCAGTAATCCAGCGACTTTTGGATAAGGGATAGTCATCTTGGGGGGGAATCGATCGCTGAAGGCCCTCAGAATTGGGGGATTGAAGGGGCGGACAAAATCTATCCGCTGCACCGATTCATTCCTGGATTCAGCAACGCCGAAAAATTCATTCGCCGCGATCGCCGACGACTCCCATGGGGGCATTTGCCCAGCGCTTACTCAAGACGCGGCCCCCCCCCGGACGGTCCCGGAAATTCGCCGGTTTGAATGTACTCGATCTGTTCTCTCAGGGATTGCGCCGTAAACGGATCGCCTGCCGCGTCATAAAGTTCAGCCGCTTCGGAAAAGTCAGCCACGATCGCATCACGGATTTCGGGGTCTAAATCGGTCGGCTCCTCTAGCACCTCGCCCTGGGCCTCTAACTCCGCCTGCGCCTGACCAAAATAGGCATCGGCCCGACCCAAATAAGCTTCCGGGTTGCTGGCGTCGAGGGCGATCGCTTCGGTGTAGGCCGCGATCGCGGCATCATAGTCCTGATTCTCGATGCTCATTTGCGCCTGACTAAAGGCCACTTCATAATCGGTGGCCGGGCGCACTGTGATATTAAAATCGCCCCCCTGACCATCGTAGGACTTCGTCAGAATGGTGTACTCACCGCTGGTATCGGCGGTGTAAACGATACGAGAATTCAGCGTGCCGCCGAAATCGTCATTAAAGGCAACTTCTTCACCGTCCGGCCCCACCAAGGTCAGCACCGTATCAAATTCCTCACTGGTCATGATGATGGCGACGACATCCCCGGCTTCCATTGTGAGCGGGTACTCCCGAACCGCAGGTTCGATGGTGCCCTGCTCTTCAAGAATGGTTTGGGCATTGGCGGGGGCGGTGACTCCCAGCACACCACCACCAGCGATTACAGCAACCGTTGCCAACAGCCCTACAGTCCTTGAACATACATGCTTCATTTTGAAAATCCTTGTCTTACCACCGTCAGGGTATCGAGTATTGTGAGCCCAGGCTCCCCCATTGTGCCGCTCATTGAACTCAAACAGCGGGAAGCCGCGATCGCCGACTATATCAATCTGACTGACTTTGTCAACAAACTAACAAATGGGCTGGCCTATTGACTCGGACGACCAGTTCGACCAGCAGTTCCCCACTGCCAAGGGGTGATCAAGAGATAGAGTGGCGCAGTGGGTGACTCTCACCCCTGGCTGAGTTTCGGATCCCTCTGCCGAGGTGCCTAGCAGCCACCTCGCCGCCTTACACTAGGGGCAGCCCGAGGGATGACGGAAAGATGAAGCTTGCCAAACGCCTGATGCCACTATTGACCAGCTTGAGTTTTGTCGGTCTACCCACGGTCGGACAAGCCCTTCCTCCGCCAGAGGAGATTCCCGAAGAAGTATTGCGCACGGAAATCATCCTTGAGGCGCGATCGCCCCTGGATGGTCAACCCCTGTCTCCAGCGGAATATGAAGAATTACAAGCCGCGATCGTCGATCGTCCTGCCCGCACCCTCGATCCGCAGATCCGCGAAATCATCTTTCTGTTACAACTACGGCGGGTTTTGCGGCCCGTTTTACCCCTCTTGCCCTGAATTCATCAGAAAAAATAGCCGCTTTTGCCAGGTATGGCAAATATTGTTACGAAGTTTTGTTAATCTGTTTCGCATAGACAACATACTTTTATTTCCCAGTCAGGAACCTGACCCGCAAATTGCCTTCTAAATCAGTCTTATAAAGGTTATCTATGGCTGTTACGGTTGCCCCAGAGCAAATTGATCGCATTGTTTGGAACCAACACCACGATCCCTTCGAGGTGTTAGGCCCCCACATGATTCAGCAAGATGGCAAAACGGTCTGGGCAATCAGGGCCTACCTGCCGACCGCAGAAAAAGCCTGGGTAGTACTGCCCGAAAACCGCAGCGAGCACATGATGGAGTGCGGCCACAATCCCCATTTCTTTGAATGTGTGCTGACCGCCCAAGAACTTAGCAATTATCAACTCAAGTATCAAGAAGGCGAGCACGAACGCTTCATTTACGACCCCTACGCCTTCAAAACTCGGGGCATCACTGACTTTGACATTCATTTGTTTGCCGAGGGCAACCACCACCGCATCTACGAAAAACTCGGAGCCCACGTCACCGAGATTGATGGCGTCCAGGGGGTTTACTTTGCCGTATGGGCCCCCGGTGCCCGCAACGTTTCAGTATTAGGCGATTTCAACTATTGGGATGGCCGCAAACACCAGATGCGACTCATCGGTAACGGCATCTGGGAGCTATTTATTCCCGAAATCGGGTTTGGTGAGCACTACAAGTTTGAAATCAAAAATCACCACGGCCATATCTATGAAAAGTCCGATCCCTATGGCTTTCAGCAGGAAGTTAGGCCTAAAACCGCCTCCATCGTGACGGATCTGGATTCCTATCAATGGCAGGACGATAACTGGCTAGAAAAGCGGCGACAAACCGACCCGTTAGACCACCCCGTTTCAGTTTATGAAGTGCATCTGGGGTCTTGGTTGCACGCCTCGTCGGCTGAGCCCGCAACCTTGCCCGACGGCACGATCGAACCGCCCGTGCAAGTCGCCGAGCTCAAACCCGGAGCGCGCTTTTTAACCTATCGGGAACTGGCCGCCAAGCTGATTCCCTATGTCAAAAAGCTGGGCTTTACCCATATCGAGCTGCTGCCGATCGCCGAGCACCCCTTTGACGGCTCCTGGGGTTATCAGGTAACGGGCTACTATGCCGCCACCTCTCGCTATGGCACCCCCGAAGACTTTATGTACTTCGTCGATCAATGCCACCAGGCGGATATTGGCGTCTTAATCGACTGGGTGCCCGGTCACTTTCCGAAGGACGGCCACGGGCTCGCCTTTTTTGACGGCACGCACCTTTATGAACATGCTGACCCCCGCCAAGGGGAACATAAGCAGTGGGGCACCCTGGTGTTTAACTACGGTCGCAATGAGGTGCGCAATTTCCTCGTGGCCAATGCCCTGTTTTGGTTTGACAAGTATCACATCGACGGCATGCGAGTCGATGCCGTGGCCTCAATGCTGTACCTCGACTATCTGCGAGAGGACGGGGCCTGGGTCGCCAACGAATACGGCGGGCGGGAAAACATTGAAGCGGCAGACTTTTTGCGGCAGGTTAACCACGTCATCTTTAGCTATTTCCCCGGCATTCTCTCGATCGCGGAAGAGTCAACCTCTTGGCCGATGGTGTCTTGGCCCACCTATGTCGGGGGTCTGGGCTTCAACCTGAAGTGGAACATGGGCTGGATGCACGACATGCTGGACTATTTCCACATGGATCCGTGGTTCCGGCAGTTCCACCAAAACAATGTGACGTTTAGCATCTGGTATGCCTTTAGCGAAAACTTTATGTTGGCGCTCTCCCACGATGAGGTGGTGCACGGTAAGAGCAACATGCTGGGCAAAATGCCCGGCGACGAGTGGCAAAAGTTCGCCAACTTGCGGTGTTTGCTGACTTACATGTTTACGCACCCTGGCAAAAAAACGCTGTTCATGAGCATGGAGTTTGGCCAGTGGAGTGAGTGGAACGTGTGGGGCGATCTGGAATGGCACCTGTTGCAGTATGAGCCGCACCAGAAGCACCAAAACTTCATGACCAAGCTGAATGAACTCTATCAGAGTGAACCAGCCCTCTACACCCAGGATTTCTCTCAAGAAGGGTTTGAGTGGATCGACTGTAACGACAACCGTCACAGTGTGGTGTCCTTCATCCGCCGCGATCGCTTGAGCGATGACTTTGTGGTGACGATTTGCAACTTTACGCCTCAGCCCCACAGCCACTATCGCTTGGGCGTCGCGGAGAGCGGCTTCTACCGCGAAATTTTCAATAGTGATGCGCGGGAGTTTGGCGGTAGCAACATGGGCAACCTTGGCGGCAAATGGACCGATGACTGGTCCTACCATGGCCAGCCCTATTCCATTGACGTGACCCTGCCACCGCTGGCGGTGGTACTCTTCAAGCTCGATCGCCACTACACCGAAGCCGTTCGCGCGGGCAAATTGACACCTTAAGGGGACGACACCGCTCAGGATCAGGCCGCCCGGTCCGCCTCTACCCACAAGGTTGACCGGGCGACCTTCAGCTTACGAGGTCAAAACCTGCCGCAGGTGGGTGAGGGTGCGATCGTTTTCCTCCGGGGTGCCAATGGTGAGGCGCAAGCCCCCCCCCGTTTGGCGAATCTGCGTACCCTGCTCATACAATTGGCGGAAAATTGTGTCCAGGCTGAGGGTTGTCGGGCGACCGTAGAGGAAATTGGCCGCACTGGGCCAGACCTGAAAGTTCGGTAGATCGCGGCAAGCCTGGTAAAGGCGATCGCGCTCCTGTTGCACTTCGGCGACCGTCGCCAGGATAGCGGGGGCATGGCGCAGTGCCAGCAACGCCGCCGCCTGGGAAAAGCTGGGTAAGTTGTAGGGCAACCGCACTTTTTCGAGCACTTGGATAATGTCGGGAGCGGCGATCGCATAGCCCACCCGATGGGCCGCCAGCCGAAAAGCCTTGGAAAAGGTGCGGGTCACAATCCAATTGGAGCGGGTTAGGGCATCGGCCAACGTGGTGTCCTGGCTAAATTCAAAATAGGCTTCGTCAACCACGACCAGCATCTCGGGGGGCAAGCTGCGCAGCCAGTCTCCCTCAGCGGGGGTCAATCCATTGCCGGTCGGGGAGTTGGGGGAGACCATAAACACCATGCGAATCGGGACATCAGCCTTGGCGATCGCCGTCTGGGCGGCGGCGATATCGACCTCAAACGTCTCCTCCTGGCGCCCCACTGCAATTACGTCAACGCCGAGCGTCTGCGCCAAAATCTTGTACATCGAAAAGGTGGGTTCCGCCACCAAAATCGCCCCCGATCGCCCTACACAGGTGGCGATTAGCAGCGAGCGGATCAACTCATCAGAGCCGTTGCCCACCGTCACCTGCGCCGGCGAGATCGTTGGGGTCCCGAGTTGGGCTGAGGCTTGAGCATAGGCAGCGATCGCCGTCCGCAGTTCGCCATGCCCACCATCCGGATAACGATTGGCCTCCAGGGCGTGCTGATATTCCCAGGCCAGCTTTTCCTTCAGAGGGGCGGGTAAATCGTAGGACGACTCATTAGTATCTAAATGGTCGAGCACCGGAGGCACCGAGACGGGGGCGACGGGGTGAGCACTGTAGGCAGCAAATTCCTGCAGATCTGGACGAATAAAAGCCGACATAGCAATGACCAGGGCGAACAGCAGAGTTTTTATTATGGCCTACCCCTGGTCGCGGGAGGTGAAAGGTGCGTCAGGGGGATGAGCCAGACCGTTGCCGAGAGCGGGGCGGGCGATCGCTGGAGACAGGACTGCGCACAAGGCCGCCAAGTTTCCCTCAAATGTCTGATTGAAATCAAATGTTATGCTAGTTAGACTCTAGAACCAATCCCCAAAGTGGTCACCCTCATTCTGACTAGTGAGTAGTCGGCAACCGGCAAACTGGGTGCTTTTATTTGAGTGGGCCGCAATAGAGCCTGAAACCAAGCTCTAATATGGGTTAGTTCGCCTTTGATGAATGTGGATTTTGCTTGTGAGCTCTCTCTCAATAGGCCGTAAGACATTGTCCAGCCTGATTATCAGGTTTCACTCCGGTCTGGAGACGGTTGCTGGCAGTCAACAAAACTGCTTGTTATAGCAGTTTTGCGACTAGGTCAGCGCAACGCCTATGGACAACTCATTTGAGATTACGATTCAAATTGTCCTGACTGTGCTGGCGGGCATTAGTGCACAGGTCATCGGGGAGTATCTCAAAGTCCCCAGCATCATCTTTTTGCTCCTGTTTGGCATCAGCTTAGGCCCAGACGGCGTTGGCTTAATTCGTCCATCCGAGCTTGGTGTGGGCTTAGAAGTGCTCGTCTCCCTGAGCGTTGCCCTCATCCTGTTTGAGGGGGGGCTGAGCCTAGAGCTCAAAGAACTCGACAAAGTCTCCACCAGTCTGCGTAATTTAGTGACTACTGGAGTATTTATCACGCTGTTGGGGGGCGGCATGGCGGCCCACTGGCTAGGCGAGTTCCCCTGGTCGCTGGCCTTTCTCTACGCCTCGCTAGTGGTCGTCACTGGCCCCACGGTGATCAACCCACTGCTGCGACAGGTGCCCGTCGATCGCAAAGTCGCCACCCTGTTAGAGGGTGAGGGCGTTTTGATTGACCCGGTTGGGGCCATCCTGGCAGTCGTGGTGCTCGACATTATTTTGAATGGCGATGCCGACCCGCTGCTGATTATCAGTGGCCTGACGGTGCGGTTGGGCACGGGGGCCGTCATTGGCGGCCTGGGGGGAGTCCTGCTGGGCGTCTTCCTCAAGCAAACCCAATTTTTGTCAGAAGAACTCCGCAACTTGTTGGTATTGGCCAGCCTGTGGGGTCTCTACGGCATTGCCCAAGAAATTCAGGACGAATCGGGACTGATGGCGACTGTGGTGGCGGGCATTGTGCTCCGAGCGCTGTCCATTCCCGATGAACGGTTACTGCGGCGATTTAAGGGACAACTTACCATACTGGCCGTCTCGGTACTGTTCATTCTGCTGGCGGCTGACCTCTCGATCGCGAGTATCTTTGCCTTAGGACGGGGAGCCGTGTTAACGGTTACCGTGCTGATGGTGGTGGTGCGGCCTCTCAACATTGCGATTTGCACTGCTCCCAGTGACCTCAATTGGCGACAAAAGGTCTTCTTGAGTTGGATTGCCCCCCGAGGCATCGTCTCGGCGTCGGTGGCGTCATTGTTTGCAATTTTGCTAACGGAGCGGGGCATTAGCGGGGGCGACGCCATTAAGGCCCTGGTGTTTCTCACCATTATCATCACGGTGCTCGCCCAGGGATTGACGGCGAGCCTGTTGGCGCGAGCCCTGGGGTTGACCGGGCACCGAGAGGGCAGTGGGGCCGTAATTGTAGGGTGTAACCCCCTTAGTTTGTTGATCGCTCGTCTGTTTCAGGAAAATGGCGAGTCGGTGGCGTTGATTGATACCAATCCCCAAGCCTGTGAACCGGCCCAGCAAGAAAATCTGCCGGTATTTGTCAACAGTGCCCTGGATACTGAGGTGTTAGAAGAAGCTGGCATTGGGGCGGCGACGACATTGCTGACCATTACCAACAACGGCGATATCAATGCGGTCGTGGCGCAACAGGCCCAGGAAGAATTTCAACTGCCCCGGATTATTGCCGTGGTGCCGAAGGAAGACAAGGACAAAGAGGGCAACCCGAAGAAAGCGGCGGCGAAGAAAAGCGGGAGTGGGCAGAAAAATTCTGGGGCTAAGGCGCTGTTTCCAACGATCGCCCTTAAATTGTGGAACAGTCATTTACAAGTCGGCGCGGTGCGGTTGGGAGAAACCGTGCTGCGGTCGGATGGGGCGCTCATGCAGCGGGCTCACCTGCGGGCGTTGATTCGCAGTGGCGAGTTGATTCCGCTGTTGGTGAAGCGCAACAACCGCATGTGGGTGTCTCTGACCGAGGAGGAAAGTTGGAAGGCGGGCGATCGCATTATCTATCTCCTCCATGACCCGAAGCCCAAGCTGCTCCAGCGGTTGTCCGGCGGCAGTCGACCGACCAAACTCAATGTCGAAAGGCTCCCCGCAGTGGAGGACGTGCCCCTGCCGACGAAAGTGGTCGATGCTCCTCCTCCTGACCCCTCCGGAGCCAGCGTCGAGGCCGTGCCGCCACCCGATGGCGATCTCGATGGAGCGGTGACCACCAATGGCCAACTGCCCAATCCCCCAGCGGAACCGCTTCAGCCAGAAGCGGCTGAAGACCCAAGTACTTAGGAGATCGCCAGCAATAAGGAGATGGGCTTAATATTTGTAGGTTGTGTTAGCGCCAGCAGCACGCATCAAATCCCTGAGGAATGGTGCGTTACGGCTGTGCCTAACAGCACCCGACAACATCGTTTATTAGATATTGATGTCCACCGCCTTAAACGTCCCGATAAGGGCGGGTTTAGCTTAAACCGGTCGGTCTTGACAGCGAGTCTTTAGCAAAACCCGCCCCTACGCCACTGGAATGTTCTTTTTCAGAAATCACCTTAATGGCAGAGGTCTCCATCCCCTCAGGCGATGACAACCCTCAAGGCTCAAATCTTGTAGCCTGGGCAATTCATATCAGGGTTAGCTCATTGACGCCGCCCAGTTTTGACACCGCCTCGTTCTAGCAGCTCACAATGCCCGACCACTGCACCTTCTTTTCGCGGGTGCGGCGATAGGAAAAAAAGCGATCCGGTTCCTGGTAGGTGCAGTGGGGAGCGATCGCGATGTGTTCAGGGGCAATGCCCAACGCTTGCAGTTGCAGGGCGTTGATGCGCCGCACATCCAACCGCACCCGGCCCGGTTCGGGGTCAGGCAGCAGCGGGGGTTCAGCCATGGCTTGTAGTTGACTGACCAACGCATCATCTGACAAGTCGGCAAATTCGGGGGTCAGGGCGGCGAGCGATCGCCCCACCTCAGCTGCGACATGGGTGGTGACCTGGTACACGGCACCCGCGATCGCGGGTCCGAGCGCAATTTTAAGTTGGTGGAGGTCACTGCCCTGGGCCTGCATTTTGGCGATCGTGGTGGGCACGACCTGGAGCGCCGTGCCCCGCCAACCCGCATGCACGGCAGCCACCTGCCCAGTTTGGCTATCCCCAATCAGCACGGGGGTGCAGTCAGCGCTACAAACCCAAACCGACTGCCGGGGGGCGAGAGTCATTACGGCATCCGCCTCGGGCAACTCCTCAGATGAAGCGGCTACGGGTTGGTCTTGAGGCGTAATCACGCGATCGCCATGCACTTGCTTCGCCCGATGCACGGTGACCTCGTCGGCCAAATACGAGCTGAGACTTTCGGGAGGAGCTGGCCAGGATTGCCGCGTAAAGAAGCCGTGGGGCCAGCGACTGAGAAGGGATGCGGTCAAATAAGGATGCTCGGCATCTAAGTGCCAATGCCAAGAATCATTCATGAATTATTACCCGCTGTCAGCGAACTTACCTATTTACAGACGCAGTGTACGGCAGATACGTCTCAGAAGCCAGGGAGAGGTAGCGGAATTCAGCAGGGGGTATCGGGAAGGCCAAATGGAAGCGCTTTTCAACGTGAGTTCGATGAAACGTTAAAAATTTTCGCTGACGACTTTGCCCCTAACAATTCCTGCCAAGGGCATCAGGGTTTGAAGCCTTTCTCTCCTCGGGAGCTACCGTGTACACACATCTCGAATGGGAGAGCAACATTCTGCATTTGCCCCCCTCCGCCCCCCAATTCTGGGGGGAACCAACGGCAAAGTCCCCCGGAATCGGGGGATTTAGGGGGCCATAAAGCTGGAAACGACATAACTAAGAACTTGTGTATACACCGTAGCCCCTCGGGAGAGAGGTTTGGAGAGAGGGTGAAACAAGTCTGTAGAACGGACGTCTTTTCAGCATGGGCCTGCAGGCAGTCGAGGGGCCTGGTGCCAACAGCCATGGTCGGCACTGACCTAAAATTCCGCCCCAAAAATAAGAGCATCACCCCATTCGATTAGGTGATGCTCCAGCGTTGCCGCTTTTTATGAACTAGAGTCTTTATTCAGCTCGACTCCATTTATTGTTTACTATGTTCGTCGATTTTGAGTTGTGTCGAATGTTTTGTAATTTTGTTTTTATATTTCGCGATTGTAAGGCTAGATGAAGTTAAGTTGCCGTTTGCAAAGGCTATTCTGACTGCATCGACTGCATCGACACACCGAGGAGTTGCGACACCCAAACCTCAGTTGACCGTACGAGATATTTACCCGGTTTACCCATCGGATACACCATCGGTTCCACCAAAATCGTGAACATGCCGAGGCGGTTACCCGCGAGCACGTCTGTAAATAGGCGATCGCCCACCATCGCGACTTGTTCAAATGGCAACTGCATGGCTTCGGCCGCTTTCCGCAACTGGCGTCGAGAGGGTTTGCGGGCTCCGGTGATGTAAGGTGCTGACAAGCTTTCGGCGATACGTTTAATCCGCGTCGCGTTGATGTTGTTGCTGACCAGCCAGATCGGAATCTCGGCTTTGAGGGTAGCAAACCATTCCCTGACTTCCGGAGTAGTCTCCGCTTCCTTGATGGGGACCAGCGTTTCATCGACGTCCAGGATCAACCCTTGTAGGCCATGTTGCTTAATCAGCTGTGGGGTAATGCCTAACACCGGTTTCCCCAGCACCAGATCAGGTTGCAACTTATGACTACACATCAGAAACGGCTCCCATCCTCAATGTAGGGTCAAAAAAATCAATACCTTACAGCATACCCGCCGAGGGAGGGAAAAAGCGTCTAAGGAGATTTCCAGGAACCAGAATACCGGGTCGTGGTGCATTACGCTGCGCCCATGACACCCTACAAATGGGACATGCTTTGCCAGAAATCTCCTAAAGGATGAGGATCATTTAACATCCAATTGCCGCGAAGCATAGACCGGACCGGACCAGGGAGAGCCGAGCCGGCTATCTCAACTGATTGAATTTCCATTCCTAACTAGGGGGTAACCGCATCGATCGCGTCACGAATGCGGGCTTGAGCGGCCTCATGCTCGGCGAGGGTACGGCTAAAAACATGGGTGCCATCATAGCGGGCCACGAAATAAAGATATTCCGTCGGGGACGGATTGAGGCTGGCTTCTAGACTGGGGAGTCCGGGACTGGCGATCGGCGTCGGCGGCAAACCGGCGTTGATGTAGGTGTTGTAAGGCGAGGGGGTGTTAACCTGGTCCAGCGTCAACGGCTGCTCTGGGGTTTGGGTGATGCCCAGACCATACTCCACAGTGGGGTCAGCCCCAAGGGGAATGCCCTCTCCCAGGCGACGGTTAAAGACGGCAGCGATTTCGGTGCGCTCATCGGGAATGACGGCCTCTCGCTCCACAATGCTGGCGAGGGTGACCCATTCCATCAGCGAGAAAGTCGAGTCGCCTTGTTGATAAAGCGGCAGCGCCACCGTCTCAAACCGCTCTAGCATCAGGTCGCGGATGCCCTCTGGCGTGATGGTTTCGGCGGGCAGAACGTAGGTGTCGGGATAGAGGAATCCCTCTAAGTGCGGCATGTCTGGCAGCCAGGGAAAGCGATCGCGGGGCACTTCCTGGGTGACTGCCAAAAAATCTTGGGCCGAGAACATGCCCCGCTCTTCAAAGGCGGCGGCCATCTGTTCGCGGGTCCAGCCTTCGGGAATGGTGAAGGTCGTTTCCAGCACTTCGCCCGTGCGAATCTGGTCAGCAATTTCCTGCAGGGATTGAGTCGGCGATAGGGCATAGGTGCCCGCCTGGTAGCCCATATCTTGCTGCCAGCTCTGCCAGCGACTCCAGAGATTCCAGGCGACATGGGAGCGGATGAGCCCCGCCGCTTCTAGATCGCGCCCAATCTGCTGGCCGGGTGTGCCTTGAGGAATCTGGATTTGCACCGGCTCAGCGGCGATCGCCCCATCGCCCTCAGCAGTAGTCTCGGGCACGATGGGTGAGGTGGCCCAACTCCACCAGGCCCACCCCTGCCAACCGGCAAGGCCCAGCGCGATCGGCAGCAATAAAAAGAAGAACAGAATTTTAGGAAGACGAGAAGCCATTACCTTTGCCGTTAGCGGGTCGATCCTGCAGACCAACGTCGGTTATTCTAGCCCGTTCCCGTCACGTTTACGGTCTCTGAGGAGAAAGCCCGACGGATAGAGGCACCAGAGGCACCTGGCTGCCCCCACCATCTGCGACGGAACGCCGCCTTCAGGATAGGCACTATCCCCAAAAGTGACCAGGGGTAAGCTTTGCCTTAAAACCGGCAACGGCCTTAGGGACTTCGCCAATAGCCTTTAAAACCGGGTTGCCAGATGGCGGCTGAGTGGGGGGAAACCCGGCGATCGCACCGTGAACCATCGTGAACCGGAAGGCCTCGTCTGCCTTACTCCAGCACATCAAAAATGCTGGACTCAATTTCGGGGCGTAAGCGCTCGAACTCTTCGGGGGGAATCATCCGAGCTTCGCCCTGACCGGAGATTTCGGCAAACAACAGCAGGGGATCCATCGGCGTACAGATGGTGTACTCAACGTCGTCGTGAAAGAACGTCGCTAGCGTTTGAAACTCTTCCGTATCGGCGTCGCCATCTTCATCGATATCACCGATTTCCAGGGTGAAGCAGTCTTCTTCATGGGGTTCGGGAATTTCGCCAGAAACGCTCAAGGTTACAGCGCTCTGGTGCAAGGTGAGGTCATGTTCGGCAAGTACCGCTCGAGCCGTTGGCAACAGTTTCTCAATCTCACTCTCGTCGACATCGACGAGGGAATCCGTATCACCGTCACCGTCCTCATCTTCTTCCCAGGAAAAGATTTCGACCGGCGTGTTTAGGGGCAGTAGGAGGGCATATTGCCGACCGTCAATTTCAAATGTTTGTTCGACCTGACAAACCAGGGTGCGTCCCGAGTCGTCCTTAATTGAAAGCGTCGGGTGATCTTGGACGAAGTCCGAATCCGAGAAGGTCATTCCGGGTCTCCTGCAACAGGCTCAATGGATGGGGGCGATTGGACAGTTGACCGGCGATCGCGCTGGTCTAGCCATTGTTGCAAAATGATAGCAGCGGCTTTCTGATCAATCAGTCCTTTATTGTGACGAGACAGTGACACGCCTTCGGCCTGCAACATTTGCTCAGCTTGAAACGAGGTCAACCGCTCATCTACATACTCTACGGGTAATCGCAAGATCGATGACAACTTTTCAGCAAAAGATTTAACCCACTGGGCTTGTTTGCCAACTTCACCAGCCATGGTGTAAGGCAAACCAATGACCAGAACGTTCACCTGCCGCCGCTCTGCGATCGCCTGCAAATCCGCTGCCACCGCGCTCAAGGAGCGATTTTTGAGGGTCGGCAGTTCCGTCACAAACATGCCCAGGCGATCGCAACCCGCCACCCCAATTCGGCTGCGGCCAATATCTAATGCCAGGGCTGAAACGTAGTCTTTGGGCATGTTGCGCGGGGAAACAGGGTGAATTAGGACACGAACGCATGAATTTCCTATTCATGGCGTGGGGGCACAGCCCTGGATCCGCCATCCACAGGGGCGCACGGCGGTGCCCCACTACCCAGACTGCCCCGATAGATTATCAGGGTTGGGCCGCTGGTGCGCACTGTCGGTATCCCCTTTGTCGTGGCGTTTGGGAGAGTGGGGCGATCGCGCCTGACCGTCATCCAGTTCCGTCTGCCAGGACATCCGCCCCGGAATCGGCTTCCCCGCAGGTTGCAACCCGGCTAGCACTTCCGGCAGTTGTAACCCTTCCAGGGCAGCAGGTTTGGCCTCTCGAACTTTGTGCCAAACCGAGCGTGAGAGCATCAAGGTGCGATCGACTGGATTACCCTGAATCTTGAGTAGAAACTCCTCTCGTTCCGGTTGATAGTCACGGGAGGTCACCCGCAACGGCATCGCCGGATAACTCTGCAATAGGCCCGCCATGTGGCTGAGCAACTCGGGATACAGCCAGGTGTAGGCCGGATGCACCGTCAACTCAGCGGCATGATAGCGATGTTTGCCCCGACAAGCGACTAAATCAAACCGTCCGATCGCGGCCTTCCGTTGCGGTTCAAACACGTAGCCCTGGATGCGATTTTCTCGATGCATCCACTGACTAGCGGTATTCGCCATCGCCTTAACCGGCTCGACCTTAAAGTCTTGAATCTGCTGGTCAAACACCTGTCGCACTAGCGGCGGCATCGCTGCCGTGTCTAACTGATACAGCAGTTGCGCGTCGGCATTGCTCACCGTCATGAGATTGGGCAAATCCGGTTCTTGCTTGGCCTGCTCGACCAAAACGTCTGGGCCAATTTCCCAATAAGTGACTTGCGCCAACGGCTGAAAACCATTTTGGCGGTACAGGGCCAGGGCGGCCTTCTGCTCAATGTCGACCTCAGCTAGCCACATGCGCGCTTCCCAAACGGTCTCAAAGCAGTGGCGCAGCAACCGCGAACCCACGCTATCGAGCGGCCCCTCCGTACTGGGGGGGACATTTTCCGGATTCACCGCGATGCGATTGACCTGCCAGGTGCTACGGGTGCGGTTAAAGGGCGACACCTCGATCATGCCGCACAGTTCGTCATCCAACGCCGCGACAAAGCCCGACCAGCGAGGTTGATTCGGCAAGGTCAAGGTGGTGACTCGCTGCCACCAGGCGGCCAGCGGGTGCTGCACCAAACTCTGGTGACTCGCGGCTCCCAATAGCCCTGAATCGGGTCCTGGAATGGCAATGCTTGACCCATTCCAGTTGTCTAAGGCGTCGATGTCACGGGGATAGAGCGGACGCAACTGCAATTCCAAATTTTGCGGGTCTGAATTTGACATATCAGGACGTGGGCGATCAGCGACGGGAGCTATACAGCTCTGATTGCCCTCATCATAACGTAGCCAATTCCAGCAATTCGGGTGGGGGGCGGTGGGCAGCGAAAATTATGGTCCTCCGGGAGAGCACCGCGATCGCGCTCAAGCCTTTTGGTGGGGCGGCTTAAGGGGGCGCACCAGCACCAGGGGCGTCTGCTCGTCGGCATTCCCCGCCGGATTGTCGATCAGCGCCTGGGTCACCACTGAGCGATTGACTCGGGGGCTCGCCGCCACGATCTTGACGGCTTTCAAATCGTTCACATCGACGATCGCCGCTCCCAGGCCTGTCGCCTTTTCAATCTCATCCACCACCAGTTGGGGCGACTCCGGCCCTAACACGATGAACTGGTCATAGGGGGGCAGGGTACCCGTGACGTCGTCAATCAGTCGGGCCTGCTCACCCGCGAGTTGATAGAAACCGCCGCCCTGTTTCAACACGGCTTTTTTCAGGGCTCCTCCGACAAAGGCAAATAAGACCCGCCAGGCCCCCACCAGATCCACCAGGGTTTGCAACCCGCAGGCCGTCGCCAAACTGGAGGTCGGCAGGAAGTAATAACACAACCGGCGCGCCAGCCACCCCGGCTGCACGGTAGACGGGTGACGCCAGCGTCCCTGCATAATGGCGACGGGGGTTTCTCCCAGGGTGATGATGTCGCCCGGTTGGGCATGGGTCGTGACGTAGCGTTTGACGACTTCAACGGGGGTGTCAAGGTGGGTGAGCAGGTGCGTTGGCACCGGCAACACCTGCGCTTGAGGCGTCTCCCGCCAGGCAGGAACGGAGGCCGGGTCGGGGAACTGGAGCGGCACAATGACGTGCCCCGTTTGCGGAATTCTGCCGCCAGGTCCATAGGTCAAATAGTGGACGCGCACCCACAGGGCCTTGAGCGATCGCAGGTCTGCCCCCGAGATCTCCACCGCCACTTTGAACTGAGTCCGCTTTTGCAGTTTGACAATGTAGGCAAACCAGTAACCATCGGGGCGAGCCGGAGCGTCTGGGTGGAGGGGCGTAATGGTGACCTTAACGGCCACCTCATCGAGCCGACCTTTGCCAAGTAGCGTCGTGTCAGCGGTGAGTTCCGGCACCATGATTTCCGATGCGGGGGTGCGGTTGATCAGTTCCGGGGTACCGACAATTTGATAACGGTCAGGCTCGTACTGTTCGATGTTCCACTGACCGGCGGCAAAGGCGAGACGATTGCCAGCGCGATGACGATATTGCCATTCAAACCAGAGCCACCCTCCAAGCAACAGCAGCGCGATCGCCCCCACCAACCAAACGAGAATCATCGCTGTTCACCGTCTCCTAAAACACATCGCGCTGGCGACACCGCAGTGAGCCATTGCCATTTCTAATGGGTCAGTCTATAGAACTTTGGGGCCACTCTGAGGAAATTTCTCCAGAAATGCGAGTACCCGCTCTGGCGCAGCGGGTTAATCGGCTTAGAAACGGGGTTGCGACAGGGGTTGGAGAGGCGATGTGAGCTTTTCCAGCGTCGGCATCGGGGTGCGGTATCGGCGTTCTCGGGGGCGATCGCGATCGCCCAGTGGGGGATTTATCTGTCGATAATTCTCAAATTTGGTAAGTTAACCGCATTCGATACCCATTTGATTCGGACACCTGCATCGATTTCCTGGATCCTTCAGTTTCCTCAACGGCAACCACACCCTCCTTTCCGCGACATCCTGAAATCAGCCATCGACTGATTGATCAGGGCGGGACGAGCGAGCCAGAATATTTCAGGAAACTTTACAAAACCTGGGAAGTGGGGCACGATTTCATAAGAAATGTTGCAGTCTCCGATTACAGCGGATTACAGCGACTGAACACGCAGTGAGAGGTTTATTCAGACATGACTCGGTTGATGCGCGTTGAAAAGTGGTGTCTTTGGGGGCATGTGCTCTCTATGGCCTTTGGGTTAGCCGGATTGCTGTGGGTGATGCCCCATCCCGAAATGTTGGAATATCTGCCCGCTGGACCCACGCTGTATCGCTGGAGCATGGCCGGAGGTGGCGTGGTCTACATTGTGTTGGGCACGATCGCGGTGGCGCTCTATCTGCATCGGTCCTACGGCTGGAAAGCGCTGCTGTCGTTTCTCGTCCCAGCGATCGCGATTTCCCTCTCCAGCGAACTATCTGGTACCAGCACGGGCTTTCCCTTTGGTGATTACACCTACCTCAATGGCCTGGGATACAAAATTGCTGGATTAGTCCCGTTTACCATTCCCCTGTCCTGGTTTTACCTGGGGGTGTCCTCCTATCTGTTGGCAAGGGGGGGCCTGTTAGCCGGGCGGGGCTCTTGGGGGCGGCAGCTCGCCGCCATTGCCACCGGAGCGATGTTGCTCATGTCCTGGGACTTTGTGCTGGATCCGGCGATGAGCCAAACCGCCCTGCCGTTTTGGTATTGGCATCAGCCCGGAGCCTTTTTTGGCATGCCTTACGAAAATTTTGCGGGCTGGTTTGTGACGGGAGCTATCTTCATGGCCGTAGCGGCTCTGCTCTGGCGACGGAATGTGCAGCTGCAAGGGTTGACTCGTCAGCAGCTGACCCTGCCCCTGATCGTTTATCTGGCCAACTTCTCATTCGCCATGTTCATGAGTTTGGGTGCGGCCATTTATGTGCCGATCTTGTTGGGAATTTTGGTCGGGGCCATACCGGCTGTCCTGTGTTGGCTGCTCACCCCGACTGAGACGTTGACGGTGTCAATGTCTGAAGCCGCCAGTACCCAAGAGCCGCAGCTCGCCGTAATGGAAATCGCCGCCACTCCCGCTGGCATGTCGAAGTAGTTGCCCTCAGCAGTGTTATCGTCAGGCTCATCCCCATGGACTCCTCCAGTATGCCGGGGTTGCTGATTAGCGCGATCGCGTTACTGTTGCTCGCGCTGCAACTACCGGCAGTGATGGTTTTACTGTCGCGGTTGCTCAAAGGCCCCTCCCGTCGCCCGCCGTTGCAGCCGCGCCGCGCCACACCGGATCAGTGGGGTCTGGTGAGTGTCGTGGTCCCCACTTTGAATGAAGCGTTGCGAATTGCGCCCTGCCTAGCGGGCCTCTCGCAACAGACCGATGAAGTGCGGGAAGTGCTGGTCGTCGATAGTCGCTCTGAGGATGGTACTCGGGAGATTGTGGAGGCGGCTCAGCAAGGCGATCCACGGCTCAAGCTGATGACGGATGATCCCTTGCCTGCTGGTTGGGTGGGGCGACCCTGGGCGCTGCACCACGGCTATCGCCACAGCTCTCCCCAAAGTCGGTGGCTCTTGGGGCTAGATGCCGACACCCAACCTCAGCCCGGTCTCGTCTCCGCTTTAATTGCGGCAGCCGAAGCCGAAGGCTACGACCTCGTGTCGCTGTCGCCGCGCTTTATTTTGAAACATCTCGGGGAAATCTGGTTGCAACCGGCACTGTTGATGACCCTGGTCTATCGCTTTGGGCCGACGGGCGCTGCTGAAAGTGGCGCTGAACGGGTAATGGCCAATGGTCAATGTTTTCTCTGTCGCCGGGAACTGCTCGATCGCTTAGGCGGCTATACCGTCGCCCGACTGTCCTTTTGCGACGATGTGACGTTGGCCCGTCATGCGGCGCAAGCGGGGGCCAAAGTCGGCTTTTGGGATGGGTCGATGGTGCTCAAGGTGCGCATGTATGAGGGGCTACAAGAAACCTGGCGGGAATGGGGGCGATCGCTGGATTTAAAAGATGCTTCTTCTCGCGGCCAGATTTGGGGCGATTTGTGGTTTTTAACCTGTGTGCAAGCCCTGCCCTGGTTAGCCTTGCCCTGGTTACTTTGGGGCCTCAGCTTGGCCCCGCCGCCCCTGCCGGTACAGCTCAGTGTGGGCCTCAATGCCAGTCTGATTGCCGCTCGCGTGGCCCTTCAATTTGCCATTTTGGCCTCTTATGATTTGAGTCAGGCTTCCCATCGCTGGGTGTTTTGGCTATCCCCCCTAGCGGATCCTTTAGCGGTTTTGCGCATCTGGCTATCATCGGTGCGGACTCCGACTTCATGGCGAGGCCGTCAATACGATTGAGGCCCAACCCTGCCAACACCAGCCAATCAGTAGCCGGGAGAAAGCTAAATTGATCAGCTGCCGTCAGTCGGGCATTTGTCGTAGGGGTACGATTGTTCGGTCTGCAGCGGCTGGCATCGAGCGATCGCACTGGGACCGAATTTCCCATCCAGACGCGGTTTTGATGGCTGCGGAGATTACGGATCAAAAAAGTCCCTGGTGTGGAGGAGCGGGTTGGCTGAGGCTGACTGGCAAGACCGGTAGCTTCAAGCCAAACTCATCCGTACCAGTACATTGATTGCGGCCCATCGCCTCAGCCTTGACCTTAATCTTACTGGTTGGGACTGCCGGCAAAGTGCAGCGGAGAGTAAGTAAACCTACGGATTTTTTTCCCCGGAGACTAATGGAGTATGGAAACAGAGTCGGTCCCTCTCGGGATAGTTGACTGTTGTTAAGAATTGTGCATAGGCAGTCAAGTTGCTGGGGTCAGTAAAGTCAGTGCCGTATTGCTTACCTAAGTACCGCTGCTTATGATTGAGGCATAAATTGTTAAGCAGAACGTGCCAATTGATTGAGTTGTTGATGCCGATTTAGCGCATCACAGATATTTTTATGAGTGTCGAGCCCGCTCCTTTACAAAGCTTGGCCCAGCTGGCGAGTCTCTGGCATTTGAGACGAGTGACTTTGGCATATCTGCAGCAGCGCCTCACCCGTTATTTTGAAACGGCGAACTGGATCAATCAGATTAATCAGCAGGCCCTGCTCACAGGCCAGTTAGACTGGCACAACATGGACTGTTTGCGGCAGCAATTTTTTCAACAAATGCAGCAGTTTCCTCATTTGAGTGGCATTCAGTGGGGATCTTGTGAGGGAGACTACATTGGGGTTTTAGACTTAGGCAATCGCACCCCCACCCTCGAACTTAAGCATTCCAGTTTGGGCCAAAATAAGCTGGTCTTTGCGCTGGATGCGTCGGGTCATCCGACCTCCACCCGTTTGGGGTGGGCCGTGAGCTACGATCCCCGCGATCGCCCCTGGTATACCACTGCCCGCGATCGCCCCGGCCATAGCCCGATTTATCAATATGCCAGTAGCGCTTCCATCCAGCTAGGGATCATGGTGACCCTCGCCGTCATGGACAACGATCAGCAAATCGGCGTTGTAGGCTGTGATTTGGCGCTGACCCATCTCAGCGATTTATTGGCGCAGGTGAGTCAACAACTGCTGGGCACCTATTGCATCCTCGATCGCCAGGGCCATCTCATTAGCAGCTCTGTCCACCCCCGACCGTTTGTCATCGAAGGGACTCAAGCCCGGCCAATGACTGGTCTGAGCTGCGGCATCCCCATGATTGAAACCGCCCTGGCACATCTGCAACACCAGGGAGTTGAGCTAGCCACCCTTCAAGACCATCAGCAGTTCCAATATCTCATCGCAGAACAACCACATTTCATTGATGTGCAACCGCTGGCGATCGCCCCCGATTTGCGATGGGTGTTAATGGTTTGTTTATCGGCGCAGGAGGTGTTGCCCTCCCACTATCAACAATCGCCTCAACTGTGGGATGTGCTGACCACCCTGAAGCAAAACAATGATGAGTTGTTGGCGCAAGTGCAGCAACATGCCCAGGCCCTGCAAGTCTCTAATCAAGCGTTAAAACAGAGCGAAGAGCGGTGGTCGCTGGCGTTGCAAGGCACTAATGATGGTCTGTGGGACTGGCACCTGGAAACCAATGAAGTGTTCTTTTCGGATCGCTGGCAGCAGATTTCTGGCTATGTCCCCGGCGAACTCGCCCATCATTTTGCCGAATGGGAACAACGGCTTCATCCCGAGGATCGGCCCCACGTGATGTCAGCCATGCAGCATCATCTGCAAGGGCGGGACGAGTATTACGTGATGGAGCATCGCACCCGCTGCAAAGACGGCAGCTACAAGTGGGTGCTCGATCGCGGGCGCGCCCTCTGGGATGACCAGGGTAAACCGGTACGGATGGTGGGGTCTCGATCGGATATCACGGAGCGCAAAGAGATGGAGTCTCGGCTCATTTTTCAGGCTGAGCACGACGCCTTAACCGGGTTGCTCAATCGAGCGGCTCTGACTCGGCGGCTTCAGGCCTGCACTGAGGCCGACGTGCCCGATTGTGTACTGATGTACATCAATATTGATCGCTTCAAAGCCGTCAATGACAGCCTGGGCCATGTCATTGGCGATCGCCTGATTGTGAAATTTGCACAGGCCCTCCGGCAAATGGTCGATGCGGATGGTCTGGTGGCGCGGCTAAACGGGGATGAATTTGTGGTGTTAGTGAGGCGCAATGTGTCTCTTGAGGCCCTTGCCGAAATAACGGATCGCATTCAGGCAGCTTTGCAGGCGATCGCGAGCGACCTCCATTTGTGTACCCCCGTTGCCGTCAGTATCGGTATTACCTCGACGGTGCATAGCGTCGGCACCCCAGAGGAATTATTAAAAGATGCCGACATTGCCATGTATACCGCCAAGCGCAATGGTGGCAATCAATTTGTCCTCTTCAGTCCCGTTTTGCGTGAGCGATCGCTACAGTTTCTCAAGCTCGAGTCAGCCCTCAAACAAGCCGTCGAAAATGAAGAATTAGGGCTATATTTTCAGCCCATTATGTCCCTTAAAAAAATGATGCCCGTAGGTTTAGAGGCGTTAGTGCGCTGGCATCATCCTGAGCAGGGCATGGTTAGTCCTGGTAAATTCATTCCCCTAGCGGAGCAAACGGGGTTAATTTTGTCGATCGGGGATTGGATTTTACAGCGCGCCGTTCAACATCTCCGCGATTGGCGCGATCGCTGTCCAGTTCTCAAAGACCTCGTTCTCAATGTCAATGTTTCAATGCAGCAATTTTATCAACCTAGTTTGATCAATAGCATTGATCGTCTCTTATCAAGATATCAACTATCGCCTCAGCAAATTCAGTTAGAAATCACAGAAAGCTGCTTTATGGAAAACCCGGAATTGGCGATCGGGAACATTCATGCTTTACATGAACGGCAAATTCCGCTGTGTATTGATGATTTTGGCACCGGATATTCATCACTGAGTTATCTGCATCGACTCCCGGTGGCCTCGCTCAAAATTGATCAGACTTTTGTTAGCCGAATTGTGAATAATGATCAGGGCATTGCTATGGTCAAAGCCATTTTGGCAATGAGTCACAGTTTGGGCATCAAAGTGGTTGCTGAAGGCATTGAGACCCCAGAACAGTTACAAAAACTCCAAGAGTTGGGGTGTGAATTTGGGCAGGGTTATCTATTCTCCAGACCTTGCAGCGCCACCGATATTGAAGCTTGGATGAGTCAGTGGATGGCCGCCAAAGGGAGCAGCGCCAGCATCAGTGGAGGCGACTAGTGCATCGCCATTGACGCCGCATCCCAACTAGATTTCGCGGGTATCCAGGGGCAAAAACGCCGTCAGGATATCGCCCTGCTCAGGCCGCTGGCGCAAAATCAGTTTGCCGCCCAGAAACTCAAACAGATTCTTAGTGACATCTAAATTGAGGCTGACGCCGCCAGTTTCCGGAACCACACTGAGTAGCTGCCCGACGGCTTTAAGGGGGGGACGACGGTGGTTGCCCTCATCAGCCGCCGCGCATTTATTGAGCGATTCCGCTTCAAATTGCAGCTTTAACTGATGCCCGGCCAGCATCACGACCATGCGAATATGGCTCTGGGGCGGCAGACATTGAGTAAACCATTCCACGACACCCGTCAGCACCTCATTTAGCAGGACGGGGTCACTCGTCACTCGCGGCAAATCGGGGGGCAGGGTCACGTCGAGCTTGAGATCCCGCCGCTGGGCTTGTTGCTGCCAGCGGGGAATGGCGTCATTAAAAATTTGGCTGAGGGCAATGGGCGTGAGCGAGGAGCGGGGGCGATCGCGATCCATCGTTTCCAGCTCAACCGCGCGAAAAATCAAGTTGAAGCGATCGATTTGCTGAGTGCATTCAGCATCGATGCGGTGCAACCGTTTCCGCACATCCGCCGATACGTCTTTGCGGCGCAGCAGCGATCGCGTCAGCGTGCGAATTGTCGTCAACGGTGTCCGAATCTCATGGGCCATGGCCTGCAAGAGTTCGGTTTCTTCGCCTGCCGGTTCGGAGGCCTCGGCATCAGTGGCCACGGTGGACAGATATTGCGCTTGGCTCTGCCCGTGACCATTGTGGGGAGAGGACGGCCCCGACCACCGAGTAAACCGCAGTTGTCCCCGCTCTTCGTCGGCTTGAAAGGCCGTGCTCTGACGATGAGGCAAATGGGCCAAGAGCCCCTGGGTAAATCGGGTAATGACGCGATAGTCAGGGGTGGCGATCGCCTTCGCAAAGCCCGCATCCAGCCGTTCCACACTGGTGGCGACGGTTTCCGAAATGTGGGGCCGAATGTGCTCCCACAAAGCCATCAGGACGGCTGGGTCAAACGAATATTGCAGGCAGGGAGTGCCTCCCGTGGGGTGGCCCAACACCAGGGCCACACTCAAGGCCGGACTCATCACCAGGCAAAACCGTTCGTTCAGTAACGGATTGTTGAGGGTCAGCGGTAAAATCTGCGAACTCCCGGAGACGGTCACGGTCTCTGTGCCAGCGGCGGGCAACAATGAGTGTTGACCTTGTAGGGCACTGGCCAGGGGTTGCGGCGTGACCACCCAAGACTCAAAGCGCGGTCCAAAATCGGCTTCGTTCAGCACAGGCAGCGGTCCTGACAGGGCCATGCCCGTGAGGGGATGCCCGGATGGCTCGGCATACTGAGTGGGACGCGGTAACGTTGGTAGCAATTGCGTCAACGCCGCGATCGCCGCCCGCCATTCAGCTTCGGCGACCAATGCGGCGTTTTTGCCACGCGGATGTGAGTGACTCAGGTCACTAATCCCTGAGCCCCCCTCGATGGCACTAATTAAATCGCTCAAACGGCTATGGTTGACCGCTTCTACCATGATCTCCCTGCCTTGCCAGCAAGCGTTCTGCGGACTGTGACCGCCAAACTGACAATTTCCTCTGATAGATAGAGATTACTGGAAAGACAGGGAATTCGTTAGGTGTAGAACCGAACGTGACCGGCGGGGTTTCTAACCAAACCAATGGGAAGGGGCGGGGCTAAACCCACCGACTGGCTCCTGAGCTGCCGTTTCCCAACTGCTGTGACGGGCCATTAAATGCTGCAAGCCCTCATAGATCAGCTGATCCATTTCGTGTTGCTGAGCTTGCGAAAAACAGCTAATGGGGTTTTCGAGAGAGCAGCTCTGGGCGTTGTCAGTCGTGACGTAAAACGTGGGCATTCGCCGCAACACATACGCCACCAGTCTCTCCTGCAGTGCGACCGTTGTTTCCGTGGTTTTGATGGAGTCTGAAGGGGCATTTTCTAAGGCTTTTTCAACTTTCTTTTCGATCACTGGTAAAGCCAAATTCACAATTGCTTGAGTCATCGGTATGAACTCCAAAATGCTGTTTGAGGGATAAAACAACGACGGGTGCATCCCACTTTTGCAAGGTTGTCTCCCTCATCCCCCGCCCCCCTCTCCCCAGGGGAGAAGGAGAGCCGGATTTCAAAGTCTCTCTCCCGGAGTGAGAGGGATTTAGGGTGAGGGTTACATAACTGGGATGCACCCAACAACGACTGCCTACAAGCCCTTAAAACTCTTGAGGCTCAGGGCGAAAGTGGGGCGAATGAGAGGGGATTTTTAGGGCGATCGCCGCTCGGTTCAATCAGCACAACGGCTCAGACCTGAGTAGGATTCATCCTAGATGAGCTTGATCCCTCTGGGAATTAATTGCAGGCAACTAAAGCGACATTCTTAGCTGACTGAGTTTGTTCCCAACTCCCGATTCAACTTTCGTCTGCACGATCAGATCCCCAGTCTAAAGAACTGCCGCTTATACCCATCTCGATTGCCGCCTCAACAGGCGCACTCGCCCCCCTTAGTCCCCCCCAATTCTGGGGGGAGACCGGAGTTTGAAGTCCCCCAGAATTGGGGAATTTAGGGGGCTAAATCACTGGAAGCAGTCAGTCAGAAACCTATGTATATAGCGGTTCTCAGTCCAATGAGGTACATATGATAGCCTCAAACCCTTATGTATAGGTGAAGAGGCGTACCTCACCAGGCAGGGAAACGCTGTAAGCTGTAGGTCTAAAGAAAGGGCTTATCACTGGCGGGGCATTTAATCCAAATCGTGCTCGATCAAGGTGCAGACCCTATTTATGTTTTAGAAAAAATCCTTATTCCCTTGGGGAAATATAGGCATTTATTCGCGTTTCTCTACAGAGCGACATCTAAGTTTACTTTGGCAGGAGTTGATTGAGCGATCGGGCCGACTCCTGCCACACCACTGCGTTCAATCGGCTGTGGTTGCGGTCTGGAGCCACTGGTCGATCGCGATCGCTAATGCTGCTGCCAACTCCGTTTGGGCCTCGGGATCGGTAATCCATTCAAACTCGTCAGGATTGATCATGAAGCCGAGTTCGAGCAGCACCGAGGGAGCCACGGTCGGTCGCGTCAGGGCCAAGTTGTTCCAGTAGACGCCATAGGAGGGGCGATCGAGCTCTCGCACGAGATAGTTATGCAAAAACTCGGACAAGTCATGGGCCTGGGCGTGATACCAAAACATGCCGACCCCAGCGGTGTTGAGGGCATCGCCAGCATCGGGCAAAGCGTTGTAGTGAAGGCTCAGGGCAAGGGTCGGCTCCACCTGGTTGATGATGTCGACGCGATCGCCCGGAAACAGGTCATCATCGCCCTCGCGGGTCATCACCACCTGGGCTCCGCGCGCTTCTAGTGCATCGCGCAGCAGCTTAGAGACGACCAAGTTGACATCCTTTTCGGGGTAGCCGTTGGGGCCACGCGCTCCCAGATCATTTTCACTACCGTGGCCCGGATCGAGCAGAATGGTGCTGCCCGCTAGGGAGTTGCGGGCTAAATCTGGTGGATGCCGCAGGGAGAGCACCAGGGTGGTGCCCTCATAACGCACCTTGTAGCCCCACTGCTGATCGCCGCGAAACTGAAAGCGAAACTGTGCTTGATCGGGCAACACGGGCTGCCAGTCCAGCCGCTGCACGACGGGGTCGACATCAAAGTAAATGGTGTCGGTTTGGGGAGTGGTGTTAAACAGCGTCAGGGTCAGGGTGCCGGCAGTTTGGTCGATCGCGATCGGGACCGCTGTCTGCAGGGGCAACCGCACCTCCGTCCAGCCAGGAATTTGTTCGGAGGTGACGCTGCGAAGGAGGGAGCGGGGAGGCGCGGTGGCCGGGGCGACAGTCGTCTCGGCGGCGCGAATCCAGCCACCGTAGTCAAGCCGCAGCCACTCGCCCTCGGTGGCGGTGACGGCGGCACGGGTGCCCTGGGGCAGGGGGGTGATGCGGGAGTAGCTAGTGCTGGGGCCAGTGCGGGCAATGCCCGACTCCACGGTGACCTCAGCCACTTGCCAAGGGGTGGTCGGCAGGCGCTCAATCGAGCCGGGGGCAGTGGCGGTTTGGGGGCGATCGCCGGTTTGTAACATATAGGTTGGCGGTCCTAAAGTCCCCGCTGTCGGCACTGGCGTACACCCTTCGTAGGCCGTCGCCGTCAGGGGCAACGGGCCATTTTGGGAAGTCAGCACGGCGGAATTTGGGGGCAGCGTTACGGCCCCCGCTTGCGGCGCGAGGGGAATGGTTTGATTCGCCCAGTTCACAGCAATGTCGACATCTGGCACAGCCTGCACCGCAAAGCACAGCAGTTCACCCGGAGGCCGAGCGATATCGACTTGGGGCACTAACGAGTCGGGCACAAACCAGCTATCGGGGGGCACAGTGGGGGTGGCAGCGAGGCGCGTCACAGTCACGGTGAGGACAGCTTCGCCCTGGGTCAGGGTCAGGGTATTTGCGCCCATGGCGAGGGGCACCGTGGGGGCAAAGTGGCCCGAGGCGCTGCGGTAGTCAATGGGCATACCGTTCACCCAGACGGGTTGCTCGGGGTCAGCGGTGCCAATGAGAAAAATTCGATCGCTAGTGGTTTGGTGATCGTCGGGTGGATAGGCCAGAAACAAGGGGGTATCAGCGATCGCGGGCAGGGTCAGGGCCAGGCTGCCCAGAGTGCCCAACCCGATGGACCAGAGGTGAGTGCAGTTCATGAGTTCAGGTCGTCGTCTCCTCGATGTGATCAGTCTACGGTTAGAGGGGAACGCCACGAACACGATTTTCAGGCACCGGGGCAGGTGGGGAACTGGCAGGGGCGATCGCGCCATGAACTCGCCACTGTGGAAAAAGCGGGCGTAAGCTCAGCGTCTATGGCAAAATTAATGGGTTCAAACGACAGCAGCAGATGTGATCGCGGGTCGATTAGGATGTCATCGGGAAATGCGATCGCCGAGGCTTGGGGATTACAGAGAATATGGCTAAGTTTGTCTTTGTCACAGGTGGCGTGGTTTCCAGTATTGGAAAGGGCATCGCCGCCGCTAGTTTGGGGCGTTTGCTCAAATCGCGCAATTATTCTGTGTCGATTTTGAAGCTCGACCCCTACATTAACGTTGATCCCGGCACCATGAGTCCGTTTCAGCATGGGGAGGTCTTTGTCACCGAAGACGGCGCTGAAACGGATCTGGATCTGGGGCACTACGAACGCTTTACCGACACCGCCATGTCGCGCCTCAACAGCGTGACGACGGGCTCGATTTACCAAGCCGTCATCAACAAAGAGCGGCGCGGCGACTACCAAGGGGGCACGGTGCAGGTGATTCCCCACGTCACCAACGAAATTAAAGAGCGCATCCATCGGGTGGCGCGAAACACCAATCCCGATGTCGTCATTACCGAAATTGGCGGCACCGTGGGCGATATTGAATCGCTGCCCTTTTTGGAAGCCATTCGCCAGTTTCGCAAAGATGTGGGCCGCCGCGACGTGATCTATATGCATGTCACCCTGGTGCCTTACATCGCCGCTGCGGGGGAAGTCAAGACCAAACCCACCCAGCACTCCGTGAAAGAACTCCGCTCCATCGGCATTCAGCCCGATATTCTGGTGTGCCGTTCGGAAATGCCCCTGCCTTACAACATTAAGGAAAAAATCTCGGAATTCTGTGATGTGCCCGCCGAATGTGTCATCACCACCCACGATGTCAGCAGCATCTACGAAGTGCCCCTGATGGTAGAGCAGGAGGGGCTCGCCAATCAGGTGCTTGACATCTTTGGCCTGGAGCAGCGCGAACCCGATCTGACCCACTGGCAGGCCATTGTGGACGGCATGCAAAACACCTACCGCGATCTCGAAATTGCGATCGTGGGTAAGTATGTCAGCCTCAACGACGCCTACAAGTCCGTGGTCGAAGCGTTGCAACACGCCGCGATCGCCACCCATACCAACCTGAAACTGCGCTGGGTGAATTCGGAAGATCTGGAAGCGCAAGCGCCGACAACGCTGCTAGGGGGGGTTGATGGCGTGGTTGTACCCGGTGGCTTTGGCACACGCGGCGTCGACGGCAAAGTGCGGGCGATTCAGTATGTGCGCGAAAATCGGATTCCCTTTTTGGGGTTGTGTCTGGGCATGCAGTGCTCTGTGGTGGAATGGGCGCGCAACGTGGCCCATTTAGAAAATTCCAACAGCTCCGAAATCGATCCAGAGACGCCGAACCCAGTCATTAGCTTACTGCCCGAACAGCAGGACGTGGTGGATCTGGGCGGCACCATGCGCCTTGGCCTGTATCCCTGCCGTGTCAAACCGGACACCCTCGCCAGCCGACTATATCAAGACGAAGTGATTTACGAGCGACACCGGCATCGGTATGAATTTAACAATGCCTTCCGCAACCTCTTCACCGAGTCGGGCTATGTCATCAGCGGGACGTCGCCGGATGGTCGGTTAGTGGAAATGATTGAATACCCTAACCATCCTTTCTTTATCGCCAGCCAGTTTCACCCGGAGTTTCAATCGCGGCCCAGTGCTCCGCATCCCCTATTTCTCGGCTTTGTGCAGGCGGCCTGTGGCAATCCCTCAGCACCGGATGCCTCGGTACCGGCGTTGACCGCCGATAGTGTGATGTAACCCCGGAGCCAACTGATGGCCGAGAGTCTGACCCTGGCGGCTGTCAAGGCCGCTCAATCGCGGATCGCTTCCCATGTTCGCCAGACGCCACTGATGCCCGCGATCGCCCTCAAGCAGCCGATTCCAGGGTGTGCTCACCTCTGGCTCAAGCTCGACTGTTTGCAGGTGACGGGTTCCTTTAAAGCTCGGGGGGCGGTCAATAAATTACTGACCCTGCCGCCAGACACCTGGCCACGCGGGGTGATCACGGCTTCCGGCGGCAATCACGGACTGACTGTTGCCTACGCGGGTTGGCTGGCCCAAGTGCCCGCCACCATCTACCTGCCCCACAATACGCCAGCGGCCAAGGCAGCCAAGCTGCGGCAGTGGGGCGCAACCGTCATTCGCAAAGGGGCGGTTTGGGATGATGCTAATCGGGCCGCCTTAGCTCAGGCGGAGCGCGATCGCCTCGCCTATCTGCATCCCTTTGCCGACTCGCAGGTGATCGCTGGTCAGGGCACTATTGCCCTTGAAGTGCTGGAACAATTGCCCGACGTTGAGACGCTACTGGTGGCGATCGGCGGCGGGGGCTTGATTAGCGGCATCAGCCTGGCGGCCAAAGCCCTCCGCCCTGACCTGAAAATCATTGGGGTTGAGGCCACGGGCGCTCCCACCCTGCACGCCAGTCTCCAGGCCGGCCACATTGTCGAGTTGCCCAGCGTCAATACCCGAGCTAATACCCTCGCCCCCCGCCAGACGGAACCGATTAACTTCAACATGATTCAATCCTGTGTGGACGAGGTGGTGCTGGTCTCGGATGAGCAGATGCGAGCTGCTGCCCGCTGGCTCTGGTTTGAACTGGGTATCGCTGCGGAGTTGAGCGGAGCCGCTGCGATCGCCGCCCTCCAAAGCTGTGCCTACACTCCCGCTGCCCACGACAAGGTCTGTGCCCTGATCTGCGGTGCCGGAACCGATGGCATGGTCTCGGAGTATTCCCCCTGAAAACATCACGGCTTTAAGCTGGGGGAGTTTGACCAAAATACTGCTTAGAAATAGCCTCTGCTGGCAGGGGTTTAGAAAAGTAATAACCCTGCCCCAACTGACATTTACACCCCTTTAACCACTCAATTTGTTCCGCCGTTTCAATGCCCTCAGCAACGACCGACAACTTGAGCTTACGGCTCAACACCATGATCGTTTGGACCATAGAAATTGCCCGTTTTGGGTCTAAAGCACCGCTAATAAAAGACCGATCAATCTTCAGGGTATTAATCGGAAAGCGATGTAGATACGCGAGTGAAGAATAACCAGTGCCGAAGTCATCAAGACTAATGTGAATATTGCGCGATCGTAGGGCCTCAGTAATCGCAATTGCCGCACTCGTGTTTTCAATGATGGCGCTTTCGGTGATCTCTAACTTGAGATAGGCCGGATCAACCCCGGTAGTCGCGATCGTCTGATCAATATCAGCCAACAGTGTAGGACAAGTAAACTGGCGAGCGGAGAGATTAACGCTCATCATTAGCTCTGAGTACCCCATGTCATGCCATTGCTTTAACTGCATACAGGCCTGTCGCAAAACCACTAACCCGACGGGAATAACCAGACCTGTAATTTCCAAGCAGGGAATAAATTCCCCCGGTGAAATCATGCCTTTCGTTGGATGTTGCCACCGCACCAATGCTTCCAGCGCCACGATCTGGTGGGTCGTCAAATCGATAATAGGTTGATAGAAAGTGACAAACTCCTGCCGTTCTAGCGCCCGCTGCAAGTCGTTTTCTAACGTGAGCCGATGAGCAATTCTCTGTTGAATATTTTGATCAAATTGCTGATAGGTGCCCCGCCCTTTAAGCTTGGCCTGGTACATAGCAGTATCGGCTTGCTGTAGCAAGGTTTCTGCTATTGGCGTGTCGGGGTCGCTAACGGCAATACCCGCACAAACAGTCATAAAGATTTCACAATTTGTGAGCGTAAAAGGTTTTTCAAAAGCCGCCAGGATTGTCTGAGTAAACTGTTCAGCCATCACTTCATCAGCAGCGGGCAACCAACAACAAAATTCATCTTCCCCCAGACGCGCAAATACATCTTGGGGTCTTAGCAGCGGCTGTAATCTTTGCGCGATCGCAAGCAACAGTTGATTACCAACTTCGTATCCAAAGGCTGTATTGATCAGCTTAAAGTCGTCGCAGTCGAGATATATTACCGCCATCGGTGCAGCCACTTCCCGCCAGCGATCGCGCATCGCAGTGAGTAACCCAACCCGACTGGGCAACCGGGTAAGAGCGTCTTGCAAAATGATGTTTTGGAGTTGATGAGTGCGCTTCTCGACCTCCTGTTCTAAGCGGTGATTAAAAGAGGCCAGTTGTAAATATTGATCACGAACTTTGAGCATTGATTGCACTCTAGCCGTCAATTCCAATCGATCCAGCGGTTTACTAATAAAATCGTTAGCTCCGGCTGCCAGGCAAGCAGCCAAATCGGTTTTACTCGAAAGTGCCGTCACCATAATAATCGGCACCATATCCCACTCTGGAAGGACCTTAATCCGGCGACAAAATTCCAGACCATCCATGCCTGCCATCATGACATCTAGCAGAATCAGATCAGGTTGATAGATGGCTAGTTTCGAGAGAGCATCTTGAGCATCATTAGCATAGTGAAAGCAGCAATTCAAACCGTCCAAAAGAGTAGTGATGACATCAAAATTATCGGGGATATCATCAACCACGAGAATATTTTTTGGGTGACCTTGATTCATCATCCAGATTCCGAGTAGATGCTAGTTGTAATTAAGCTGCGCTCACCAGACCGAGCGGCAAACTTATCTCAACTGTTGTCCCTTCTGAAACTTGACTAACGAGTTCAAAAGTGCCATTTTGTTGTTCTACGATTTTGTTGACAATTCGCAATCCAATCCCCACCCCCTGCTGTTCATAAAGCTGGCGATCAAACTGCATAAAGGCTCCAATCTTAGCCGTTTGTTCTGCCGTCATCCCACGGCCAAAATCTTGCACTATCAGCTCTAATCGCTCTTGACGAATTCGCCCAATGACTTTCACGGGAGTCCCAGGTTGCGAAAATTTGAACGCATTGTCAAGGAGTTCCCGTAGGACGATTGACAGATATCGTTCTAACCCTAACACGTGTCCCGTTTCAAACTCATAAGTTAAGTCTGTTGATCGCCCCAGTTGTTGAGCCAGTGAGGAAATATCTTGCACTAGCTTTTCGCCAGGGAATGTCCAAGCTGTAGGGGACTGGGTTTGAGTCGAGGAGTTTTTGAGTTCTAACTCCAAGTAAATTAAGAATTTTTGAGTTAAGCCCTCTAAACGACGTGCTGATGTCTGGGTCCAGCCCAAAATTTCTTTGATCTCATCAATTGTCATCTCCGCCAGGTCATCATCCAGCAAAGAGAGCGTACCGAGAATCCCATTAATGGGAGTGTTTAACTCATGGGAAAGACTACGGGCTAGATTCCCTCGCAGTTCATCTAAGGTCTCTTGCAAAAAACTAACGGTTTCGGCTTGAAGAGCTGATAAATTTTGAATGTCGTCATATTGTTGTTTAATGCGCAGCATCGACAGAATTCGGGCCTGCAATTCAATTGAATTGATCGGTTTAGCCACAAAGTCATTGGCCCCAGCCGCAAGACAGTGGGATAAAATCAGCGTGTTATCTAATGCCGTCACCATAATGATGGGGATGGTTTCCCACTGGGGGGTTGCGCGAATTTTTTTACAGGTTTCGACGCCGTTAATTTCAGGCATCATCACATCTAGCAAGATCAAATCAGGACGCACATGATCGAGTACTGAAATAGCTGATTTACCATCACTAGCATAGTGCAGCTGATAATTATATCGATCTAGTAGAGTTTCAATGACTTCAAAATTCACCGGGTCATCATCAACCACTAAAATACGTTTGTCTTGCATAATTTCGACATTAATCTGTTTTATGAAACAGCCGGAATGTGATCTACGAGATTTGACCGATCGCCTATCTACTATCTCTACGCTTTGTCAAAAAGTATGGACGAGAATTACTGGGATATTGACAGTGGAGCTGAAGCATACAAGCAGTCTCACCAGGCTAGTTGAGATCCAGGACAGCCACCGTGGGTAGAGATAGTCTTAGAATGCCCAAGTTAAGTCCGGGATGACTGATCCAAAAACCTGTGTTTCACATTTTTACCCAATAGATAGCTTGATACTACTTGGGTAAATAATAAAGGGCTCTGTCAACTTGCGATTGGGCTATCGATAAAGGAGATTGACGGTAAGCAAAGCTTGAATTTGCCCCACTAATTCTCTAAGTTTGACTGGTTTGCTCATATATTGATTGGCCCCCGCCGCGAGACAGCGATCGCGATCGCCCGTCATGGCGAGTGCCGTCAGCGCGATGATCGGCACCTCTGTCAGACCAGGCATTTGACGAATTTGGCGAATGGCTTCTAGACCATCCATTTCCGGCATTTGAATGTCCATTAAAATGATGTCGGGTTGCCGGGTTTGGGCCTGCTCAACCGCTTCGCACCCGGTTTTTGCCAATACCAGTTCATAGCCTTTGGCTTGCAGATAGCTCGACAGAGTGCTGAGATTGGCCTCGTTATCTTCGGCCAGCAGAATGAGGGGCTGATGGGGGTATGAGGGTAACTCAACGTCAGGCTGGTCGGTGCTGGGGGCAGGACCATTGGCCGAGAGGGCACAATAATTGAGACAGGGTAAATCCACCCAAAAGCAACTGCCGACGCCCACCTCACTGGTTACATCGACTTGACCGCCATGCAGTTGCACAATGCGCTTAACGAGTGCGAGGCCAAGGCCGGTCCCCATTTGTCGGCGATTAAGTGCGCCATCGATCTGCACAAAGGGGCGAAACAGTTTGTGTCGGTTGTGGGGCGCAATGCCAATGCCCGTATCAATTACGGCAAAGCGGACCGTCTTGACATCAGTATTCGACGACTTCGGGTCGGGTTTTAGCACCTCAACTTTGAGCGTGATCGTTCCCTCTGGTGGCGTGAATTTCACCGCATTGCTGAGCAGATTGATCAACACCTGATTAATGCGCCTTTCATCAACCACAATTTCGGGTAGGTTGGGGGGGATTTCGGTATGGAGCTGAATTTTTTTCTTGAGCGCCTGCTGGCGAATGAATGACAGACTGGTTTGGCAAAGCGCTGGCACTGAAGTGGCCACCAGATACAATTCCATTTGCCCAGCTTCGACCTTAGAAAGGTCAAGAATGTCGTTGATCAGGGTGAGCAGATGCGTACTGCTGCGTTCAATGGTGCTGAGAGCGTTGGTTTGGCGCTCGTTAAGGGGGCCAAAAACTCGCTCTTGTAACCCCTCCGTCATGCCCAAAATGGCGTTGAGGGGGGTGCGCAATTCGTGGCTCATGTTAGCCAAAAACTCATCTTTGAGTTGCGTCGCCCGAGCTAGTTGGGCATTGGTGCGTTGCAGTTCAGCTTCGGCGTGTTTGCGATCGCTGATATCGTGGGCAATGCCCAAACAGCCAATGATATTGCCATCGCTGTCATATTGCGGCGAAGCATTCGAAGTGTGCCAGCGCCAATCACCATCTTGATGTTTAACGCGATATTCTACGCCCTTTTGTTTTTGTCCCGTCTCTAGAATTGCTTGTAGAAATTCCAGGCATTTGGTCACATCTTCAGGATGTACGAATGGATGAAAGGGCTGATTAATGACTTCATGGGCACCGTGTCCCAAGATTTCAGTCCAATTGGGGGATACGTAGGTAAAAACGCCCTCACTCGTGAGGATATAGATGATGTCATTCGCATGTTCCACTAAATTGCGATACTTCTCTTCGCTGGCCGCTAACAGTTGCTGAGCTTCCTGTCGTTCCGTAATGTCGATAGAAATGCCACAAATATTACAGGGATCGCCATCTGGATTGCGTAACAGAAACTTATTGGAAAGAAATGTGTGCGGTTTGCCGTTGATGGTAAGCGTTTCTTCAAACCGGCGAAACTCCTCATCAGCCAGGAGTTGCTGGTCATTTTGCCGGATTTTCTGAGCATCTTGAGCCTCAAACACACGCGGATCGGTTTTGCCAATCACATCGTCAAACCGGCAGGCAAACAGCTCTAAAAATGCATGATTAACCAGGGTATAGCAGCCCTGCAAATCTTTGACGTAAATAATGGAGGGGGCAAAGTTAAGAAAGGCTTGGAGTTGGGCCTCACTTTTTTGCAGGTCGGCAGTGCGTTGCGTGACGCGGTGCTCCAGCTCCTGGTTTAACTGCGATAAGGCCTGGGCCGATTGTTCGCGCTCTTTCGCTAGGGCGATCGCAGTGGCAATCGAGCGCACCATTTCGGCCTCTAAAGGATCCCAGTTTTTTTCGCGATGGCAATCATCTAAACCGATAATCCCAAACAGTTCTCCATTGGCGACGATCGGCACTTCCAGCAGTGACTGAATCCCTTGAGCGGCGAGGTGCTCGCGCTCAGGACTGGGAATTTGAGACACCGGACCGTTAACAATGCCGAGGGTTTGAAATTTGGCCCAGAACCAGGACAGTTCACGCTCATAGTCCAGATTTTGGAGCGCCGGATTATCGATGTGAGGGGTCACGCCAGGGGCACACCATTCATGGGTATAGTTCACCCGAATCTGTTGCTGGGAGTCGCGCTCATGTTCAAAAACATACGTGCGATCGGCTCCAGACATCTCACCAATGATGGGCAAAATAAACTCGTAGAAGGCTTGATCAACCTTGGTACTGAGCAGCAATTGTTGAATCTCGACCAGGGCGGTCAGGTAGCGATCGCGCTTTTCTAGTTTGAGTTCGGCCTGCTTACGCTCGGTGATGTCGCGAATCATCAACATCACCTCATCAGCGTCACTCTTAATCACCCGCACTTCTTCAAAGCGCGACTGCCCATTGAGTTCGATCGCTTGCTCATAAACCTGTAGCTGCCCGGTGCGTAAAGCTTGATCAATATAATAGAGGCGGAGATCAGCGAGCTTTTTGGGCAAACATTCGTAAATTGAACGCCCCACAATCTTTTGATTTTGCCTATACAGCGAGCGATCGCGAGGCACCGTAACGACCTCTTGATAAATGCCATCCGCCCCCACCAACAAGATGATGTCGGGGATGCCCTTTAAAAAGGCCCGTGTTTGCGCTTCGCTGCGGGAGAGCGCCGCTTCCGCTTGAAAACGCTGCTTCCGGATCTCAGCATCTCGCAGCTCCCGACGAATCGATTCTGACAGCCGGGCCAAATTATTTTTCATGATGTAGTCACTGGCCCCCGCCTTCATAAGGGCCACTGCCAACGACTCACCAATGGTGCCCGAAACCACAATGAAGGGAATGTCCAATTGGCTTTGTTTGACCAAAGACAGGGCTTCTGAAGCGGTAAACCCGGACATATTGTAATCGGAAATAATCAGATTCCAGGACCGTTTGGGTAAAGCGGTTAGCAGTTCCGATGCCGTCTGCACGCGCTCCCACACCACTTCAAAGCCACACTGGCTGAAATGGCGTAGCAGTAGTAGTTCATCATCTTCTGAATCTTCGAGTAAGAGTAGCGTTAAGACGTTGGGATTCATAATGTCGATGCCTGTCACAGGCTAACCAATGAGCCATCAAGGTGGGGAGAGGTTTCCCGGAGCCAAACGGGTGCGTCACTTAGACCAGGGGTTCATTGATGACCGCCCAATACAACCCCAGTTGACTCACTGCAGCGGTAAATTGCTGGAAATCGACCGGTTTACAGACATAGCTGTTAGCGCCCAATTCATAGCCTTCAGCAATATCGCGTTCTTCCTTGGATGAGGTTAGGAGCACCACAGGCAAAGAGCGCCAGCGGTCATTGGCCCGAATCCGCCGGAGCACCTCTAACCCAGGAATTTTAGGCAGTTTGAGGTCGAGTAACACGACACAGGGCAGCACCGTTGACTGATTCAGCACATCTAAGGCTTCTTGCCCGCTGCGCGCCACCATGATCTCGTTCTGCAGGTTATTGCGCCGCAGTGCTCGCAGGGTCAAGGCTTCGTCGTCAGGATTATCTTCAACGAGGAGAATGCTTCTAAGGGATGTCATAACGGTGACGGTGCTCTAGGTATGGGGCGTTAAGGGGGAGTGGGTAACGTAAAGTAAATGGTTGCGCCTTGCTCGATCGCGCCCTCGGCCCACACTTCGCCACCATGACGGTGAACGATGCGCTTAACCGTGGCTAAGCCTACGCCTGTCCCCGGAAATTCGCTCATGTTGTGCAAGCGCTGAAAGACGCCAAAGAGCATATCGACGTGGGCCATATCAAAACCAGCCCCATCATCCCGGATAAAGTACGTGGGTGAACCGTTGCGATCGCATTGCCCCAGTTCAATCCGGGCAGTGGGATGATGTTGCGTAAATTTCCAGGCGTTTTGCACCAGGTTGCTGATGACGATGCGCAATAGCGAAGCATCGCCCCAGGCCTTCACCTGGGACGGCACAACCAGTTCCACTTGACGGGCAGGAGCGATCGTTCGCAGTTCGGCAATTTGCTCAGCCGCTAACTCACTGAGGTTGACCTGAGTGTAGGTCATCTCACTCCGAGAGACCCGACTCAACGCTAGCAAATCGTTGATCAGGTCATTCATCCGCTGCACATTAGTGCAAATGCGATCGAAGTACACTCGCGCCATGTCATCAAAGCGATCGTCATAATCTTCTAAGAGCGCTTGGCTAAAGCCCTCGATCGCCCGCAAAGGAGCCCGCAAATCGTGGGAAACCGAGTAGGCAAATGCTTCCAGCTCATCATTAGAAGCGGCTAACTGGGCAGAGGTTTGCAGTAGCTGGGCTTCGGATTGCTTGCGCTCCGTAATATCGAGCAATGTGCCCACTAGCTGCACTAATTTGCCCGAGGCATTGAAAATCGGTTCGCCTCGGGCCTGCACATACACCAGGGAACCATCGGGATGGCAAGCCCGCAAATCCAGGTCGTAGGGTTGCTGAATGCGCACGGCCTCCTGTACGACGTGATCGTGGTACTCCTGATCGTCAGGGTGATACAGCGTCAGCAATTCTTCATAGCTAGGGGGGCCTAACGTGGGATCTCGGCCCAAAATGGCAAAGACTTCTTCCGACCAGGTGATTTTGCCCGTCGCCAGATCAAATTCCCAACTGCCTAATCCGGCAATGCGTTGAGCGGTTTTGAGGTGGGCTTCGCGCTGGCGTAATTTCATTTCCAGCTCACGTTGAGCTGTAATATCGCGGGCGGCGGCGTAAATGAGTTCGCCTTTAGGCTGTGAGTACCACTCAATGTAGCGGTAGCTACCGTCACGACAACGATACCGATTGACAAAGGACTGTACAGCTTCTTGCTTGTGCAGTTGAGCGATCGCGTTGACCGTCGCCTCGAGATCGTCAGGATGCACAAAATCCAAAAATGATTGTCCTTCTAGGTCAGTGGGGCGGTATCCCAGAATGGTCTCCCAAGCCCGATTAACTCGCCGAAAGTACCCCTGAACATCCGCAATGCACAGTAAATCGAGGGCAACCAAGAAGAAATTTTCCAGTTCTTCCTTCGCCTGCTGCATCTCTAGCTCAGCTTGTTTCCGTTGAGTGATATCAATGTGGCAGCCAATCATGCGTAGCGGTTGGCCTTGCTCGTCCCAGTCCACTACGCGCCCTACGCAATTGACCCAAATGGTGGCACCACTTTTGTGGTGATAACGCACTTCGTTGTTAAAAGGCTCCTGGCCGTGGCTGGCAACATGGCGCTCAAAGCTGGTCATGACAATGGGCAAATCTTCCGGAAAAATCAGGTTTTGCCAGGTTTCAGGGGCATTGGGCAACTCGTGGTCGGCATAGCCAAACATCCGCTTAAACCCAGGACTCAAATATTCGTGATTATCGGGAATCGCCCAGTCCCAATAACCGGCCAAAATCGTGTCAAAAATTTTCTCTACCCAGGGAGTGGATAGGCGCGATCGCTCGGGTGACGCCTCCGGCCGATCGACCGGGTGTTGCGGGGCTAATTGAGTACCTGATGGCGGTGAGGATGTCGTCTGCGTGGCGGCGATCGCCGCCCAGATACTCTCGCGAGTGATCATGCCGGTGAGATGCTGTTGCGAATCTACAACGGCGATCGGTGCTACAGGCGGAGACTTCAGCAGATCAGCTGTGATGAAGCGATCGGCTAAGACTGACTCTAGCAAAACGGCTTGTGGCGGCGACAGTACTTGGCGGAGTGACAACTGCTGGAGCGCCACGGGGTTAGCACTTAGGCGCACAACATCACTGACCGTTAAAACACCTAAAATGTGATCTTGATCAATCACCCAAACGTGATTCAAATCACATTTTTCTGAGGCCAAAAAATCCTTTGAAGAGGTGGAAGATGTTGCCATTAAAGCAATCGCATCTAGCACAGTAGTTGCCGGTGTAACTACTGTGAATACTCGAACAACTGCTGATTGCAAACTTGGTAATGTCAAATTCACTGATGTTTCTAAGGCAGATGGGGAACTCACCAATTTCACGGATTAGCCTAGTTTTCAATGTATTTAATATTCCCCGATCTTAAACCCTCTCCAACAAAAAGCTAAGTTTTAGATTATGACACCAATATTTTTCAAGTCCAGATCAAGATCACTTGAATCTCAATCAAACTCAAGCCATAGATACCATTGATTAATATTCATATAAAGTAAAATCAGTACTCTTTTGAATTAGGTAGAAAATATTATGTTTTTTCTCTTAAGAAGTTGTTTGCAAATGGTTGCTCACTCAAGCCTTCAGAGATTCGTTTATTCTCTTCCTATGTAGTTGTAAGTAGCTGGGCTGATTCAACTGTAGGATGGGTTAGCGATAAGTAGGTAGACATAAATAAACGATGTCGTAGGGTGCTGTTAGGCGAAGCCGTAACGCACCATGCCACAGGGATTTGATGCGTTACGCTGGTGTTAACACATCTTACAAATAATTAAGCCCATCTACTTAGCGTCACCCATGCGGGTGTTGGGTTTCGTTCCTCAACCGCAACCTACGGCGTCTTACGTTTAATTGCAACTGTCTACTTATATGCTGCCGTAAGTGGGTGGGCCAATTGAAATGTAGGCTGGGTTAGCGATAGCGAAACCTATATGGGCGCTGGGTTTCGTACCTCAACCGCAACCTACATCGTTTGATATTTGATTACGCCTTCCTACTAAGGAATGGAAATTCAATCAGTTGGGATAGTCGTCTCGGCTGTCCCTTGTCCGGTCAGCGGTCAGGTCTATGCTTCGCGGCAATTGGATGTTAAATGATCCTCATCCCTAAGTTCTCTTCCCCAGCGGCGGTATCTAGTTCGCCGGAGTTTTGGGTGATCGCTGGCGCTGCCAATATCGCCGACCCGCCCAGCCACTCAGTACCAAAATGCCAAGGTAGGGACTAAAGACTAGTAGCCACAGCGATAGCTGCAACAAAGCGACGCTCAGCGCCCGCATGGATGAACTGGCAGTTTGCCAGGTTTGACCCAGGGTTTCGCCCACGGGGTCAGACGGTGACTCCAGGGCTTGACGGCTGATCAGAGTCAGCGAAATCGTGGAATATGCGACTCGGTCTTGCAGGTTTTTAAGCTGGGCTTCGTGGCGCTCGATCGCCTCTCGCACTGTGCTGAGTTCACGGCTGACTTCCAGCACCTCGGTGATCGAGCCGGAGCGCTCCATGATTGCCAGCAACGACTCTTCAGACTTACGCATGTTGCGGACTCGCGCCTGTAGGTCAACTAGTTGCGTCGACACATCTTCCGCTGAGATGGATTGCGTTTCGACGCTGCCCAAGTTTCTCAGCGCCTCTAAGGCCGCTTCCAAATGGGTTTGGGGCACTCGCAGTTGCAAACTCATCTGACGATAGTCTTGGTTCTGGCTGTCGGTGTCAGCGAGTTGTAAGAGATCTCCTTGATATTGGGTCAGGATGTCGGACACAGCAGCGATCGCGACATCCATATCATCAATCTTGAGCTGCAACGTGGCGTGTTTAATCAGCTTAGTCGAGCTTTGAAAGGTATTGGGGGGAATGGGGGTACTGCGATCGCCGTTCGTGATCTCAGCAGGAGCACTTTCGGCAGAGGCCGCAACGTCTAATTCTTGAGTGGCCATCTCATCACTGCTTAACCCCGTCGGTGCCCCGCTGCAGCCCACCAAGACCGCCATACTGAGTAAGCCAATGCCCCAAGCAAGCGGGAGTTTCACAAACCTGGAACTTAAACGCATAATGCTCACCTTCCGACTAACTGTTGCTAACAGTATGGAAAATGAGCATTTGAGTTTAAGCGTGGTTTCAAGAAGTGAAACCAGTATGAGGGCTTAGTAAGCCAACGTCTCGAGCGTGTCGCGCAGGTAGAGACGAACCTGTTTATCGAGGGATAGGTCGGCAAAATCAGCCATTTTCTGCTGTTGTTTCCAGCCTTGAAAACCGGAACTGTTAGCGATCGCTTCCCTGAGATTGGCCCAAATCTGGCTATCGTCAGAGGTATTGCGCATCGATACCGAAGAAAAACTGGCCATACGCGCTTCCATAATGAGAGAACAAACGGTCAACAAAGTCCGCGCTTGGACACGATTACAACTAATTTGCCAAGTGATGACTTATTAGCTCAAGCATAACGCACGTCATTACGGTACCGTTGTGCGAACAGCCACACTTTTTGGCAAATTCCAGCCACTCATTAAGAATTTCTAAAAGTGTTTTTTTCGCTACATTGAGTGACTTTATGTCTCGTCACTCTCGGGAGAGTTGAGAGATCCCGCACCATTATGACTCGCAAAAGTATCTTCTGACCCTGGCCCCTGAGCGGTTTCACCCTCATCAGTGAGGATGTCTTCTAGGGAATCGACTCGATTAATCGGAGCGTCCGTGAGGTCTTCTGGTGCTGCAATCGTCGAGGTATCAGCCGGTGAGAACGTCGAATCACCATTGGCGTCATGCCGTGCGATCGCGGATTCATCCGCCAACGGTGTCGACGTTGCCTGACTGGTTTCAGGGATCGATGTTGCCGTCATGGCAGGAGCAGGGGGCTCAGCGCTTTCGGGTAGCAACGACTGGGGAGCGGCATCGGTGGCCCATGCCTCGGTGGTGTTCACCAGCGGCGGCCCCTCATCGCCAACATCAGTCACGTCCGGTTCGGCAGCAGGGTCACCCTGCTCGCCAGGAGCGCTTGCGGGTGCTGTCGTCGCGTCGGGGACGTCGCTGACAGCGGCCTGGTTGGTTGCCATTTTGGAAGCGCTTGCGGGCGAACGGTGCGTGGCTGCGTTGCTAGGGTCTGCAACCGTTGTGAGGTCTGTCTGGAGATCAGGAGAAGCCTTGGCGGTGGTTCTCGCTGCTAGGTTATCTGCCACCCTTGCTCCGGACGCTGAGGACGCTTCCCGTGCAACTTCGAACTCCCCTGGATCCTCGTCGGCAGATTCCTTAGTCGCCACCTCTGGCAGGATTTTGCCTAATCGCAGCCCTGTAACAGTAAATTTTTGTAAAATCTGAGTCGCTGCAAACGGCTCAATCGTCTCTAAACGTTGGGGTGAAGTCAAAAATAGGGGAACGATCGTTGCGGGTACCAGCGTAAACAGATTGGCGAATAGGAAGGCGATCGCACAAATCCCCCATCCCGTTGCCCGCGATTGGCCGGCCAACCAGGGAATATCAGTCGTCACCGGCGCTAGCTGGTAAAGGACATAGAGAGCCCCCCAGAGGGCGATCGCGGTCATCAGCACGAGCGCTCTGCTAAACCAACCCCGCTGAATGGTCAGCAGGCGGCGGCGCTGAGTTGACAGCTTGTCAGGACGCAGCGCGAGTCCCGGCACGCTAAAGATATAAAACGGACGCTGCAACTGCATCCATAGGATGGGCAGCGTGCCGACCGCGCCTAAGGTGGCTAACTCCAGCCATGGCGGTACCAGTGGCTCTCCCACGGCGAGCCCTACCAGGCACCCATCTAACCAAACTGGCACCGTGGCCAGACCGGCTAAATGTATCCAAAGGTAGGGATCGCGGCGATGAGAGAGCATAGAAATTACACCGGAGACAGCTTACGGCGCTGGGTGACGAGCTTGTAAGCGGCAATCCGGTCACCCTCTTGCCAACCGTTGAACTTGTCTACACCGATACCACATTCGAAGCCCGCAGCGACCTCTTTGACATCGTCCTTCATCCGCTTGAGGGAGTCGAGCATGCCTTGATAGACCACCTCGCTGCCTCGATGGACTCGAATATGGCAGTTGCGGGTGACTTTGCCCGAGGTTACGTAAGAACCCGCCACCGTACCCTTGCGGACAGAGAACACCGCACGAACTTCGACTTCGCCTAGTTCTTCTTCGACGAGTTCGGGTTCGAGCAGACCTTCCATGGCCCCCTGGATATCGTCCAGCAGGTTGTAGATGATGTCGTAATCACGCACATCCACCCCCTGGCGATCAGCGGCCTGACGGGCACCTGTGGCCAAAGTGGTATTAAAACCAATGAGCACTGCCCCACTAGCGGCGGCCAAGTCAACATCCGTCTCCGAGATTTCGCCCGGTGCTCCTAACAAAACGCGAATCTGCACCTCGTTTTGGGGCATTTGCTGCAGTGCGGCCAGAATAGCCTCAACTGAGCCCTGGACGTCAGCTTTCAGGATGATGTTGAGTTCTTTCAGGTCACCCTCTTGGGCCTTCGCTGACAAACTGCTCAACGTTACCCGGCGGGAGGCCATAGCCTGTTGTAAGCGAGAGCGGCGCTGGTCGTCGGAACGCGAGTCGGCGACGCTGCGAGCTTCGCGCTCATCAGCAAAGACTTCGAACTCATCCCCAGCAGCAGGCACGTCGTTCAAACCGAGGACCTCGACCGCGAAAGAAGGGGTTGCCTCTTTGACGCGATCGCCGCGATCGCCGATCATGGCTCGCACCTTACCAAAGACGGAGCCCGCAACCACGCTGTCACCGACGCGCAAAGTTCCGTTCTGTACTAGCAGAGAAGCCACAGGACCCCGAGCTTTATCGAGGTTGGCTTCAATGATGGTGCCCTTAGCCAAGCTGTCGGGGTTAGCGTTCAGGTCTTCGACCTCAGACACCAGCAAAATCATTTCCAACAGCGTTTCGAGGTTTTCACCATTGATCGCGCTGACGGGCACCATGATGGTCTCGCCGCCCCATTCTTCTGGGACCAACCCGTGTTCCATCAGCTCTTGCTTAACGCGATCGGGCTGAGCCGATTCTTTATCAATCTTGTTGATAGCAACCACGATCGGTACCTCAGCAGCCTTGGCGTGGCTAATGGCCTCAATGGTTTGCGGTCGCACCCCATCATCAGCCGCCACCACCAAAATCGCGATGTCGGTCACTCGCGTCCCCCGTGCCCGCATCGCCGTAAAGGCTTCGTGACCCGGCGTGTCTAGGAAGACAATTTGCTGCTTACCGCCATCATGGTCAACATCGACGTGATAAGCACCGATGTGCTGAGTGATGCCGCCAGCTTCGCCCTGGGCCACTTTGGTTTTGCGAATGGAGTCGAGCAGGGTCGTCTTACCGTGGTCAACGTGACCCATGATGGTGACGACAGGAGGCCGTTTCGAGAGATTCTCGAGGTCTTCCGCCGACAACATCTCGGTCACTTTTTTCGCTTCAGATTCTTGCTCGGCAGTTTCGACCAAGATCTCAAACTCTTCAGCCACCATTTTGGCAGTTTCGACATCCAACGTTTGGTTGATGTTGGTGGCGATGCCCTTAAAGAACAGGAGCTTAATGATCTCGGTTTCAGGCACCCTGATCAAGTTCGCCAATTCGTGGACTGAAAGCCCGCCTCTCAGCGTAATCAGTTCAGGCCGATCCGGTTCATCGTTTTGATTCCGGCGATCGCGCCGCTGGTGACGACCACCACCATCTCGCTGCGGGGGCTTATGCGACTTAGGCGTACTGGGCGGTTTAGGACTAGATTTGGATTTGGGTTTGGGCGGACGGGCCAGCGACATGTTTAAGGCGGTGGAAGCCCCGTTGTCGTTGCTATCGCTAGTCACCTCGTCTAAATCAGCCAGGATATCTTCTTCCTGGTGCTTCAGCAGCTCACTACCCCGGCGCTTAGCCTTTTTGGTGGTTTTTTGCTGCTCTTGCTCTTCCTCGTCACGACCCTTGCTGCTTTTACGTTTTTGCCGGGGCGGTGGCGATGGTCGCCGCAAAATAGGCTCTTCTGAGACTTCGTCAGAAGCTGCGGCACCATTTTCGTCGTCATCGGTCGAAGCACCAGCTTCCTTCAGCGCATCCGCCCGTTTGGGTCGCGGACGCTTGAGCTCCGGCTTGGGCTTCAGCTGAGCCGTTTCTTCGTCGTCGTCGTCAATTTCCCGAATTTCAATCCGCTTGGGTGACTCATCATCGCTACGGTCAGCCGAGCGATCGCGCTTTTTGATCACGGGGCGAGTCGGCTTCGCTGGTCTCGCCGGCCGGACGGGTGGACCGACCAGCTCCACATCTGGCTTGGCAGGCGCTTCCATAACTGGAGTTGCTTCTGCCTCAGCCGCAGTTTCAGAAGGTGCTACCGGGGATGGCGGAGCCTCCAGTTGATCTGGTGACTGGGTTCCAGGCCGCTTCAATCGCGGCTTGGGTAACGTCGAAGGCGGGGTCGGTCGACTCGGCGGACTACTAATACTAAGCTCCTCTTGCGGTTCTGAGGGCGCTTCGTCAGCAGTCGGAGGTGTCGGCGCAGTAGCCGGTTTGGGCCGATGGCGGCGAATTTCTAAGATTTGTTGCTTCTTCGGACGCGGTGTTTCTTTCGCACTGGCATCTGGCTTGCGAGGACGCGGCGGCGAAGGTTTTGCAGGTTTATTCAACAACTTACCCGATGTCTCTTTGACCTCATTGCGAATGCGCTGGGCATCATCGCCCGTAATTGTGCTGCTGTGGCTCTTGGCAGCAATGTCCAAGCGTTCACAGATGGTCAGAATATCTTTATTTTCCAATCCGAGATCCTTCGATAATTCATATATTCTGACTTTGCCGTTGTTCATCCAAATCTCCCTCGCCAATTACCGTTATTTCATAAACAAACCTGCTTTGTTAGACAAAACTACATTGACTCTTGGTAGCAGATGGCTACACTACCCAAACTCAAGCTATCAAAACCAGGCTTACAGCTGCAAACAGTTGAATGACTCAACTCTTTACAACGGTCTATGCTGTTGATGGAGCACTATCCTATCAAACCCACACCATATCGCAATTGACTCCGCAGCCAATAACTATGGTGTTTTTTTTAACCTTCCTCGATCGCTAAACGTGAGCGTCTTTGGCAGCTTCCCCAGTGGAGAGCGGTTGGAGGCGTTGCCAGAGTTGCTGATAAATCGTCTCTGGTACGGGTGCCCTCAGCGCTTTGCTCAAACGCTTCTTTTTTTGGGCTGCCTGCAAACATTTGAGGTCAGGGCATAGATATGCTGAGCGTCCCATCCCCTGATCTAGCTCCACAGCACCCGTAGAATGCTGTCGCACGACTCGCCATAAGTCACGTTTGGGAGCGATCGCTCGACAACTGACACAGCGTCGATAGTTAGGCTTCATGACATTAATACAGGAAAGCTCATTCCTCCTCTTGTGGGACTTCATCCGCCAACTCGTCTTCAGTAAGAGCTGCTGCGGTTGCCTCAGAAGTCTCTGTCGAGTCAGCGACTTCCTGAATATCGTCATTGGACGATTCTTCTATAGTAGCGGGTGTCGCCACTGCTGTTGCAGAGACCGTCTCACCATCGGCTGAATCTGTCGCCACCGCTTCAGCATTGGCCCGTTCTGCTTCAGCGGCTGCGAGTTCGGCCTCGGCATCAATCTCGGCGGCGGCAGCCTCTAAAGCCGCGAGTCGCGCCTGCTTCTCAGCCTGCCGGGCGGCGGCTTCGGCCCGCCGCGCTTCTTCAGCTGCCTGGCGGGCCTCTTCTTCAGCCTGACGCGCCGCTAGTTGTTCGGTGAGTTTGCGATCTTCTTCGGCGTAGTCGTATTTGGCAGTGTCCTTAATGTCAATCTTCCAGCCGGTGAGCTTAGCCGCTAGTCGCACGTTTTGGCCTTCTTTGCCGATCGCTAAACTTAACTGATCTTCAGGGACTAAGACGTGAGCCTGACGCTCTTCAGGATTCATCAAGCGCACTTCATCAACCCGCGCGGGGCTCAAGGCATTGGCAATATAGGTAGCCGGATCCAGCGAATAACGAATCACGTCGATTTTTTCGCCCCGTAGTTCACTGACTACGGCTTGAATCCGCGATCCCCGTGCGCCGATGCAAGCACCCACCGGATCGACATCCCGTTCAGCGGTATCCACCGCGATCTTGGTGCGCGGGCCGACGGAGCGAGACGGGGGATTAGCCTCACGGGCCACCGCAACGATGCGTACAATCTCGTCTTCAATTTCCGGCACCTCATTGGAGAACAGTTCTACTACGAGGGCGGCATCAGCTCGGGAAACCAAGAGTTGGGGACCACGATGGGACCCTTCGGAGACCTTTTTCAACACCACCCGAAACTTGGAATTGGGGCGATAGTTGTCGTTGGGCAGTTGATCGCGTTTGAGCAGTTCGGCTTCGACCTCAGGCTGGCCGGTGCCGCTGCTGACGGTCATGATGACGGACTGGCGCTCAAACCGCTGCACCGTCGAGGTCAGCACAGTACCTTCAAGATCTTGAAATTCTTCTTGCACAAGCTTGCGCTGCTGGTCGCGGAGTTTTTGGGCGAGCACCTGTTTGGTTTGAATGGCGGCCATGCGCCCAAAGTCCTTTTGCTCAGGGGTGACGTCGAGCACGACTACGTCGCCCACTTGGGCTTCGGGGGCGACTTCCAGCACTTCGGCCAGGGCGATTTGGTGATCGGGGTTTTCAACCTCTTCCACGATGGTTTTGCTGGCGAGTACGCGAAACCCCTGGTCATCTTCGTATTCCACATCGAGTTCAATGTCGAAATTGTCGAAGTACCCTTCTTCAAAGCCGCCATCGGTCATCCGCTGGGTGCGGCGAAATCGCTCATAGCCTTTGAGGAGGGCTTCCCGGAGGGCGTTTTCAACCGCATGTTTGGGGAGGTTGCGTTCACGGCTGATGCTATCGATCAAATCTTGTAAGTTTGGCAGGCTGACTAAAGACATGGTTTTGACTACTAACTCCCTCAAAAAATAGTGGCGATCGCCCTGGCAAGAAACGTGAAATACTACAAAAAATAGAATTTTGGCTTACTCGATCGGCTGATCACTCAGTTGTACAGTGTCCACCAGTTCCCGTGGCAGCTTGGTCGGCTTGCCCTTGCGGCTCAGATGAATGTGGGTATCGTCGCGATTGAGCAACTGCCCAACCCAGACCTGACGCTTTTTGAACGCTTCGGTTAGTTTGACCTCAACGACAAACCCTTTAAAGACGCTAAAGTCGCGATCGCTGGTCAGCAGCGTCGAAATGCCAGGGCTGGAAATCTCCAGCACGTAAGCCTCCGGGATTAAATCCGTTTCATCCAAAACGGTGGCTAGAGCCTGACTCATTTGCTCACAGTCGTTCAGACTCGTGTCTTCTTGCTGGCAGTTGCGCACATCAATGCGTAGCACCGGCGGTGAATGGTTGGTCTGAAAAACGGCATCCACCACATCCAACCCCAGACGCTCGGCAACCGGAGTCGCGAGGTCTAAGACTTGGGGAATGAGCGGATGAGCCATACAAAACTCCAATAAAAAAAGTGGGTGCGGAGCCCACTTCCTAGAACGTTCAGTATCAGGAAGGAGTGAATCAAACGCGATCCACTCGGCTTACAATACTAACGCAAAAATGTCGACGGATTGCCAGTCTCCTGGGTTCGCAAATCTGCGTTTACAAAAATCTACTGCGTCCTTACTGACGGGCCTGGGTTAAGTCGTAAAGCTTATAGTTGTCCTCCCGCAGCTGATCAATGTCTTCAATTGAAAGCTGCTTCACATAGTTGATTTTGATTTCTTCTAGTAGCGCCACCGTCCACTGTTCTAACTCGTCGATGGTTTGATTTTGCTGCACTTCATCACGGAGGGTTGCGCCAATTTTGGCAATCAGGTTGCGCGTGAGTTCGGTGCCCTTTTCATCTTCGACCGCACCCGTGGCTAACTGATACAGATTTTGTGATACCTGACTAACCACTTGGCGAGCAATCTGATCGGGGAGGTTGCCGATCCCCGGTAAGCCCCGAAAGGATTGAAAGCCAGGGGCTTGATTGAGCGCTTGCATCACGTTGTGTTGTAATAGCGCGTCGAGTTCGGGTTTGACCTGCGGCAAGACCTCATACATCGTGATTTTGGTCAGTCGGTTGGTAATGGCCTCAACCTCATTGACGCCATTGATGTCGATGTACTGATCGGGTTTACCCAGCGCCAGCAACCACTCCGAAACATCCCCATCGCGCACCAGATTTTGGACTTGGTCGACGACGCGGAGCACCACGATTTCCGTCAGTTCCACCGCAAAGGTCGACACAAAAATTCGACTGACACGATTTCGCAAGGGAATCATATTGACCAGTTGCGACTGGTTGAGTCGCACCGTCACGGGAATTACGCGCAACCAGCGCCAAAACGGCAGGAAGAAGAACAGGTCATACCAGCGCAGCAGCACCGCATCGAGCCAGGTGTAGTTTTTATACCGGCGGCTGATGTAAAACGTTCGCAAGAATAACTCAACGGCAAAGAAGCCGACAAACCATCCGTCAATTAGCCAAAAATTATCGGTTGGTTGGCCGTTTTCGCTGATGGTGCGGAAGTAGTTGGTCTCAAACAGGGGCACTACTTCTTCGTTAAAGTAACCGATTTCCTGGGTCCAGCCCTGCTCGGTCAGGTAATCTTCACTCCAAAATTCACGAAAGGCCGATTTGGAAGACTCGACCCCAACGCGATCGCGAATCGAATTTTTGATGCGCTCCAAGGTGCCCGATTTATCCGCAATCTGAAAGGGATTCTCATCAATGATGATTTCACTTTGGTTGCGTAGATCGGCCAACAATGATTGGGCTTGCACCGACTGTAAGCCCGTTTGCGCCACCTGTTCTTCGAGCAAACCGATGGTTTGCAGATAATTGTCGGTGGTGCGCTCCGGCTCAATGCCCTTAAACGTCTCGCCATACCAGGTCGTGAACTGGGGAAAAAATTGCAGATACAGGTCACGAAAGCGGATGTAGCTGATATCAAACAGCACCAGCAGGAGGTTGATCAGGGCAATGATCGCCACCATGCGCTCAAACCATAGGGAGGTGGTTCTCACCAGGGGGCGAGGCTTTTGCGTAGGGCGTTTTTTCACGGGGCGAGAGAGTGCGGACATATCCTTACCGGATCAAATCGAATCGCTTTAGTGTGTCGTCAATCGGCGCAGTTGTCATCTGTTTGAGAGGATAGACCGGTCGAGCGCTTTTCTCCAGCGATCGCCATAATTGTCTGCATTGTGCGGCTGCCCTCAAGGCCCAGTTTGCCATCTTGCTCAATTTGACGCAGGTCATGCTCAACAACCTGAAGTCTTAGGCGAGTCGCTAGAATAAAAGAGTTGTTACATACCTTTACATAGTGGGCCTTATGACCGCCGCGATCGCTCCTGACATTCACGCTGTACCCTCACTGCCCGGACAATTTTGGCCCTGGCAAGGTCATGATATTTACTACGTTAAGGCCGGACAAAGGGACAGCGATCGCCCCCCGCTACTCCTGGTGCACGGGTTTGGAGCCTCCACTGACCACTGGCGCAAAAACATTTACGAATTGCAGACAGAGTTTGAGGTGTGGGCGATCGACTTGCTGGGGTTTGGGCGATCGGCCAAGCCCGATCAGCCCTACAGCGGTCAGGTCTGGCGCGACCAGCTGCACAGCTTTATTCAAGAGGTGGTGGGTCGCCCCGCAGTGATTGCCGGTAATTCCCTCGGTGGATACGCCAGTCTGTGCGTGGCTGCCGACCATCCTGCAGCGGTCGCGGGGATTGTTCTGCTCAATAGTGCTGGCCCGTTTGAAGATGCGACGACATCGGCTCCGTCCAGTCCCTGGCAGTCCGCCCTTCGGCAAACCCTGCAAACGGTGATGCTGCAACCCTTGCCAAGTTGGCTGCTGTTTCAATACGTGCGTCAGCGGCGCAACATCCGCAAAACCCTAGAGCAGGTTTATGTCGATCGGACGGTGGTAACTGACCAACTGGTTGAAGATATTCGTCGACCGGCCAATGATCCCGGCGCGGCGCGGGTGTTTGCCTCGGTCTTTAAATCGCCCAAAGGCGACTCGATCGATACGCTCCTGAGTCGCATGTCTGCGCCCCTCCTAATCCTCTGGGGCGAGGGCGATCCCTGGATGAACAGCCGCCGCCGCAGCGAGCAATTTCGCCAGCACTACAGCCCGCTCAAAGAGCACTTTTTGCAAGCAGGGCACTGTCCCCACGATGAGGTGCCCCACCAGGTCAATCAGCTCATGCGGGAATGGGTGTTGAGTCTGTAACGACAGCTCCGGGTCATTACTCGTCCCAAAGGTTAGCCAAAGTATAGGGGCCATCTGCAACTACCCAGATGGAGCCGTCGACATAACGGCGATGGCGATCGAGGGCGGCGATCGCCTCCATATCTTCCTCCGCCAGCGAGACCTCGGCGGCTGCGAGATTCTGCTCGATGCGCTTAGGATTCACCGACTTGGGGATGACCGCCGTCCCTCGCTGAATGGCCCAGCCCAGCAGGACTTGCGCTGGCGTGACGTGATGTTTAGCGGCAATTTCCGCAATGGTGGGATCTTCGAGTAACACTGGCTCATCCTCCGCTTTGAGGGAATCGGGGCGATCGGACGAGCCCAGAGGCGAATAGCCCGTGAGAAAAATATTGTTTGCCTGGGCAAATTTCAGCAGATCGGTCTGTTGCAGGTAAGGATGCAGTTCCACCTGATTCAGCTCGGGAGGGTGATTGGCCGTTGCGAGCAAGGATTTGAGTTTGGCAATGCTGAAATTAGAAACGCCGATATGCCGGGTCAAGCCCCCTTTCACGAGAGACTCCATGGCCTGCCAGGTTTTGGTGATGGGCAGTTCGTCTAGCGAGATGAGTTTGTCCTTATTTAAGGGAAATCCTTCGCCTTTTTTGATGGCCACCGGCCAGTGGATCAGGTACAGATCGAGGTAGTCCAGTTGCAGGTCTGCCAGCGTTTGTTTGATGCCCGACTGCACATCTGCCGGAGCATGGGAGTCGTTCCACAACTTGGAGGTAATCCACATCTCCTCCCGGCTGACCGTTCCCGCCTGAAAGGACTCACTTAAGGCGCGACCAATTTCCGCTTCGTTGCCGTAGATGAGGGCACAGTCAATGTGGCGGTAGCCCAAACGGATCGCCGCTTTAACCGCTTCATACACTTCCCCAGGCGCTGACTTCCAGGTGCCCAATCCCAAAATGGGCATGGCGTCGCCGTTGCTGAACTGCAACTTTTTCATCGGGATCCTCCCCAAATGCTACCCAATGACTGTAACGAACCCTGGCTGAATTGCCCAAAGAGCGCCCAGGCTGGCGCTGTCTGGATAGCGGCAACCGGATGGATAGGCGCGATCGCCGCTTGATCCCGTTAAACCTCATCCAGATTCAAAAGTGGAGTTTTGGCATGTGGGAAACCTCACCGCCTGCGGCACCTCTCCTTGAGAAGGCTACCGTGTACACACATCTCGGCCCTCACCCCCTCAGTCCCCCTCGCCCAATTTTGGGCGAGGGGGAGGCCAGACAAGGCTTTCCGGCTCTCCTTCTCCCGCTTTGGGAGAAGGGGTTGGGGGATGAGGGAAAAGCCCTAGCAACAAGGGTTTCAGGACTTATGTGTACACAGTAGCCTTGAGAAGGAGAGGTTTGACAAGACTCTGATTCCTCTCCTTTCAAAGGAGAGGTTAGGTGAGGTTCTGCCCGATCACACAAAACTCCAGTTCTCAACTTAGACGTGGTTTAAAAATCAGAATGCTGCAATTCAGAATTCGGGATCCACCCTCTTATTCAACCCCCTCAAGATTCTCGCGGTGGTCTCAATAGCCCAGCGACTTGGGTATCTGGGAATCCGAATATCGCGGCGGCGACGATTGTGGCGGGTGGGGAGACAACACCTTTTTCAGGAGCAGGCGAGAGGGTTGGAGGTTCAGCAGCGAAAACAGGGTAGGCTCGACCCGCTGGAGTTGATAGCCCATCGTTTGGTAAAGCTGCCGGGCGCGAGTGTTGTCAGTCATCACATGTAGCGAGAGTTCTTGAAAGCCCCAGTCCAAGGACAGCTTTTCGGCAGTTTGTAATAACCGCCGGGCGACCCCTTGGCGGCGGCAGCCCTCACGGACGGCAAGATTGGACAGGTAGATCTGGTGTGAGCGGTTGAAGGCCCAGAGTCCGGGCTGCCGATGGGCCATCTCAACGGTGCCCACGACGGTGAGTTGATGGCTGTGGCGGTCGGGGGCGATCGCCGTTAGGCAACGATAATGGTGATGCCCTGCTTGCAGGCGTTGCTTCAGATCCTCATGAATGCTAAAGCGGAAGAGGGGATGCAGCCAACGGTGCCAGCCTAAGGGGGGATAAAAACTACTTGCCAGGACGTCAGCCACTTCGTGCAGGTCGGCTATCATCGCAGGCCGCACATAGCAGGAGATGGATTCAAAATCAGTTGATAGAGACACTGGGTTAGCGGTTGAGTGGAAAAACCATTGTGTTTGCCGTACAAGGAGTGGGCATTCTCTACTTGTGCATCTGCCCCATACACCCCATACACCAAAACTAATCGTCAGTTTACCCTTCCGACTTCGATGTTTTGTCTGTCAACCTCACGGATTGAAAGAATTTATCTAGAAAGTATTTGCCGGGGGTCTATGGGTGCCATCAACAAGCGGTTGATCCAGTCTGGAAAGTTGCCTTTGATGGGGACATTCTACAGGGCCGCTGTGGGGCTTAAAACTGTAGAGAACAGTTGGTGCTTGACCACCACACCGGGCTGTGGCGTGGGACTATCTGCAACGGGGGATAGACGATAGACCGTTCGGCAAAAAACGGCCCTGAAGTTGAGGGTGGGAGCGCGTGATCGCGGCGGTCAGGGAGAAAAACTTAAAATGACGGATATCAATTATTTTGTAGAGCTGGCGCAACTTGACAGTTTCTCCTGGGTTTCTGGGGCAAACTATGGGGTATCGGCCCATCTGCCAGCCTTAACAAGCACCGTCTAAACCATCAGGGATCGCTATCCAACACCTTTAGTCCAGTATCTTGTATCAGGTATCGAGGGTTGTCTATTAAGCCGCGTCAAGAACTAGCCGACAAGCCTAAGTTACTGGTCGTTGATGATGAGCCAGATAACCTTGACTTGCTGTATCGGACTTTTTATCGACAGTTTAAGGTGCTGCGGGCAGAAAGTGGGCACGCGGCTTTAGACCTGCTGACCGAGCACCCTGATGTGGCCGTGATTATCTCTGACCAGCGGATGCCTGGCATGAGCGGGACGGAGTTTTTGCGCCAAACCGCCGTGGAATATCCCAACATCATGCGCATCATCTTGACGGGATACACCGATGTCGAAGATCTGGTGGGCGCAATCAATCAAGGCAAGGTCTTTAAATACGTCACCAAGCCCTGGGAAGCCTCAGATCTCAAAATTGTCGTGGCCCAAGCGTTAGACGCCCATCAACTGTTGCGATCGCGCACCGAAGAGTTGCAGCGGGTCTTGCAGCAGGAAACCTTGCTCAACGCGATGACCAATACCATTCGCAGTGCAGCCACGGCCCAGTCCATGATGCAGACCGTCGTCCAAACGGTGGGCGAGCATATGGGGGCTCATATCTGTGTGTTGCAACCCCTGGGCGAGACGGAGAGTGCCGTTGCCCCCGCCATCTACACGGCCCCAAACTGTTCAGCTAGCGCAGCGGCGTTACAGCCATCGTCCCATGACTTAGCCTGGGACGTTCCCCAGATGACTGCCCTGAGCTTCGTCGAGAGCGAGTTGTCGCCAGCCACTCCGGTAGTCACCAAGCTAGCGGAACTCGATATTCAATCCAGTCTGTTAGTGCCCCTGATTAGCAAACAGCAGCCGTTGGCGGTGCTGGCTTTGCATCGTTGCGAGGCAGCCCAAACCTGGCAAGAGGGTGCCCAACAGTTGTTGGCAACGGTCGCCGATCAGGCCGCCTTGGCCCTCTCCCAAGCGATTACGTATGAGCAGGTGCAGGCACTCGCCCGCCGCGAGCAATTGCTGAATGCGGTCACTCAAGCCATTCGTTCCAGTTTGGAGCCCCAGGCGATTTTTGCGGCCATCACCCGCGAGTTGGGTCAGGTGTTGGCGGTAGATAGTTGTGTGTTGTCGCTGTGGACGGCGGCGGATGATTATATGCAATGTGTGGGGCTCTATGAGTCGCCCCAGGGGGATGGTGAGACTCCCCGCACTTCGGAAGCCGATGCCGAACTCCCGCGATCGCAGGCTCCCATCAGCAGCAATCCGGTGCTGCAAGAATTGTTGACGACTCAGCAACCGATTCAGATTGACGATCTGGTGCAGCACCCTGAAATGAGTGTGCAAGATCAGCCCTTGCGATCGGGGGCGCGATCGCTCTTGGTGGTGCCGCTGATTACCGAGGGCCAGATCATTGGCAGTATTTCCCTCCGCCATATTCATCGACCCCATCAGTGGCATCCGGGCGAAGTCGCCCTGGCGCAATCGGTAGCCATTCAAGCCGCGATCGCGGTGCAGCAGTCGCGTCTCTACCAAAAAACCCGGCAGCAAACCGAACAGCTCATGGCGCTCGATCGCCAGAAAACCGAGTTTTTCCAAAATATCTCCCACGAATTTCGCACCCCGCTGACATTGACTCTGGGGCCTCTAGAGGCCGCCGTTGAGCAAGGCCGAGGTCTGGATTACGAGGCTTCAACCGTAGCGTTGCGGAATGCGCGGCGCTTGTTGCGATTGGTCAATCAACTGCTCGATTTGCAGCGGCTTGATGCTGGGCGCATGCAGCCAGCCTTTCGCCCGGTCAGCATTGATGCCTTTATCAAAGATGTGGTGACGGCCTTTCAGCCCTATTGCGAACGCCAGGGCTTGCGATTGGAGACAACTCTCGCCCCCTGCCCGACGGTGTTTCTGGATCTCGAAAAGTTTGACAAAGTTCTCTATAACCTTCTGTCTAACGCCGTGAAGTTTACCCCTAAGGGTGGCACTATCTCGGTCGCGTTAGAACCTGCGGAGGGGCATTGCCTTCTCAAAGTATCGGATACCGGCATTGGCATCCGCGAAGACCAATTGCCCTACCTATTCGAGCGCTTCCGCCAGGCAGATGGCTCCACTAACCGGCGGTTTGAAGGCACCGGGTTGGGGTTGTCTCTGGTGAAAGAGTTGGTCGCCCTGCACCACGGCAAAATTGAGGTCACCTCGACGTACGGTGAGGGCACCACCTTTGCCATCCAATTGCCCATCGGGCATCAGCATTTACCCCCTGAGCAAATCATCGATCAGGCCGCCGTAACGGAAAAAAGCCGCGCCAAGATCGAACTGGCGGATATTTTGACCCCGGCGGAGCTGTCGTCGACAGCCGCAGGGTCGACTGAGGCCGCCGCCCAGCATGGAGATATGCCCCGTATCTTAGTGGTGGACGACAACAGTGATTTACGGGCTTACATTTCGAATGTGTTGCAGCGTCAAGGCTACCAGGTGCGCACGGCCCACGATGGCGAGGCCGCCCTCACCATGCTGGAAACGTTTTTGCCCAATTTAGTGCTCACTGATCTAATGATGCCGGGTATGTCGGGCCTGGAGTTGTTGCAGCAGATTCGCCAGGACAACCGCTTTAGCAGCATTCCCGTGGTGTTGTTGACCGCCAAAGTGGACGACGAAACGCGGATTGAGGGGGTTGAACAGGGCGCTGATGCCTATTTGGGTAAGCCCTTTAACGATCGCGAGTTGCTGGCCGAAGTGCGGAATTTATTGGCCCTCAAAGCCAATGAGCAAAAGGTCAAGGAACTCAACCAGTACCTGACGGAGTCCGTGTTGCGGCGGTTTTTGCCTGCGTCTTTGGTGAGCAAGGCGGCGGCGGGCGATTTGCAACTGGCGCTGCAGCCAGAGCCTCGGCTGATTACGGTGCTGTTCAGCGACATCGTCAGCTTTACGCCATTGTCGGATCAGTTGGGACCGCGACGGTTAGCCCAGGTGCTCAATCAATATCTGAATGCCATGACGGAGGCCATCTTTGCCAGCGGCGGCACGGTGGATAAGTTTATGGGAGATGGCGTATTAGCGCTGTTTGGCGCGCCCGAAGATTTGCCCCCGGATGAGCAGGCCCGGCGGGCGATCGCGGCAGTACACCGCATGCACGACACTCTGGATGGATTGAATCAGGAATGGCAACAACAGGGCATTCCGGAAATTCGCGTCCGCTATGGCGTGCATCAGGGGGATGCGGTTGTGGGCATGTTTGGCGGTGAGGTCCGGGCGGACTATACGGCGATCGGGCCTTGCGTCAACATTGCCTCCCGCTTGCAAGAAGTCGCTGAACCCAATGGGGTGCTGGTGTCTTGGACGATGGCCCAGCATCTCCCCGACGAGACGAAGCTGTCGAGCTACGCCGCCACCTTGCGAGGTCTGACAATACCGCTCAAGGTTTGCAGCATTAAGTTGTAGCCGATCGAGGTAGCCGACAGGGGTTGGTGCCGCAATGCCAGCGGGTGGGCAAGGTAAAGCTGGCCTGCTCTCCTCAGCCGATGGGCAGATAGTTGACTTGCACAGTCGGAGCCCGAGGGCGGAGACGGAGCGCTAAGCTAGGGACGTTGATGCACTTCAGGGTAGCCACCATAGCGGTGATCAGGGCAGACGAGTTTCAGACTCCCGGATCAGTCTGGGTGACCAGCGCGATCGCGGCGGGGCTGCTGCATGTACTCCTGGTGTGGTGGGCGATCGCGGCTTGGCAAGAACGATCGGCGATCGGCGAGCCGACTCCCATTCAGCTCGTGACCCTGCCAGAAAATTCCGAGCCGGTGCCGCAGAGCGATGCCACTGACGGAGAAAGTACCCCTGCGCCTAGTCAAGACCCCTCTGCGGACTGGACAGCCGCAGAGTCAGGCGCGATCGCCCCTACGACTCCCCCAGTGCCCCCCACCGATAACGGTCCCCCCATCGAGTCACCCAATCCGTTCCCGACGTCCACTGCCCCGGTTCCTCCGGTGGCCTCGCCTACACCCACTCCCCCAGGGGATGCCTCCCTGCCGCCTCAGCCGCCAGTGCAGTCCTCCCCTCCAGTCTCCCAACCGCCGATCGCATCGCCGCCGTCACCCTCGCCTGCCCCTGCGCCGCCGACCAGTTCACCGGGTTCGCCTGCCGCTGGTCCCAGTTCACCCTCCACCACTCCCCCCAGCAATCCTGACCCTGGGAGTAATGCATCACCCTCTCCAGAATCATCCGGAGTCCCGTCCTCTGGCAGCGGCCTGCAGTCCTGGTGGTCGCTGCAACCAGTGCCTGGTGGCGGCTCCGATATTCACGACGAAATGCCACGACTCCCCAGTGGTTGGCAAGATGCGACGGCTCGCCTACTAACCGATGCTGGCTGTGCATCAGACCTATTGGCTCCGGGCGCATCTGTGCGGCTAACGCTGTGGCCCGCTGTCGATGCCGAAGGCCGCATTTTTGAGTTTTTGCCGTGGTCAGGCAACAGTGGCGTGCCTAATCGCGTGCTCCAATGTGTGGAAGCGCTCAAGACGCAAATGCCGCCGCTCATTCCCGCCCAGGATGCGGGCCAGCCGATCGCCTCCGATGAAGTGGTATTAGTGATTGAACTGCGGGGCACGCCGTAGGGCAACGCCCGGCAAGCCTAATCTCAGTCGATAGGAGGAAATGGGCGCATCGATCAGGGCGTGAGAGAAAAGCCAGTCATGGCGGCGGCGGGATTTCTTTAGAATAGGCACAGCCTTGTCGAGTTGCTAAACCAATGCCTACCCCCCGCTTACTCATCATCGGTCTAGACTGTATGGAGCCTTCCCTGGTCTTCGATCGCTGGCGAGATGACCTCCCCAACCTGAGCCGCCTGATGTCCCAGGGGAGCTATGGCCGTTTAGAAAGCAGCATTCCGGCGATCACCGTGCCCGCTTGGAGCTGCATGATGACCGGGCGCGATCCGGGGGAATTGGGCATCTACGGCTTTCGCAACCGGCGCGATCGCGACTATCACAGCATGGGCATTTCCGATGGTCGGGCAGTCAAGTTTCCTCGCCTGTGGGACTGGCTGGGCGATGCTGGCTGGCAGGTCGCCGCTTTGGGCGTTCCTGGCACGTCGCCCCCCTATCCCGTCAACGGCAGTCTCGTGTCCTGCTTTTTGACCCCCAGCACCGACGTGCCCTTCACCCATCCCCCCGAACTCGGCGACCAGATTCGCGCCTGGATGCCCGACTTCATGATGGATGTGCCCAACTTTCGCTCCGACGACAAGCAGCGCATTCTCGACAATCTGTTTCAGCTCTGCGATCAGCGCTTCATCCTGGCGGCAAAACTGATGACCCAAGACCAGCCCGACTTTCTCATGCTGGTGGATATGGGGGTCGATCGCATCCACCACGCCTTTTGGAAACCCATGGATCCCCGGCATCCTCAATATGAGCCAGACTCCCCCTTTGCCAACGCCATTCACGATTACTATGTACATGTAGATCAGCGCGTCGGGGAGTTGCTGAATGTCTGCGATGACGACACCGCCGTGCTCATCGTCTCGGATCACGGAGCACAGCCGCTGATGGGGGGCATCTGCATTAACGAATGGCTGATCCAAAACGGCTACCTCACCCTCAAAGAGCCGCCCACCGAGCCGGTTCCGCTGAATGAAGTGGCAGTGGACTGGAGCCAGACTAAAGTGTGGGGAGCGGGCGGCTACTATGCCCGGATTTTTCTCAATGTGAAGGGGCGCGAGCCGGAGGGCACCATCGCCATGACGGACTACGAACCCCTGCGCGAAGAATTGACCGCCAAGCTGTCACAACTCACTACCCCCACGGGTGAGCCGCTGAATGTCAAAGTCTTTCGACCGCAGCAAATTTATCAAAAAGTGCGGGGACGGGCTCCCGACCTGATCGTGTATTTCGACGATTTGGCCTGGCGATCGGTGGGCAGCGTCGGCGTCGGCGACCTCTACACGGTGGAAAACGACACCGGCCCCGATGACGCTAACCATGCCCCCTTTGGCCTAATGATTTTTCACGACCCGCGATCGCCCAAACAGGGTCAAGTCCTCGAAGGTGCCCAGCTCTACGACATTCTGCCCACCTTCCTCAATCGCTTCAATGTGGAAGCGCCAAAAGACCTGAGAGGCAAGGTTTTAGATATTTAACCGACTATTGGTCTACCAGTTGGCGATCGCTGCGCTCCTGAGGCGATCGCAATCTCCACACCCGCTGGGTGTAATAACCGGATTGTCCAGCTCCGCTCATTTGTTTACAATTCGTAACAATTAATGACAGGGTTGGATTAAGCACCATGGCGAAAAAGTTGAAGGCGAGCGCTCAAGCGAGATGGCGCAAGACAGTGTTAAAGGGAACGCTGTGGCTCTCTTCAGAACTAGTGCTGGGCCTGGTCGGGATGGATACAGTGGCGGACTATGGCGAGTTTTTGATGAATCATCAAGTCGCTGACTACCTCAGTCAAGCGATCGCGACTATCACCACAGTGATGTAACCCTTGGGAACGGCTTGAGGGCGATCGCATCAGAGCAACTTCCCCCTGATCGCGTCGCATGAGTCAGCAATTTCTCAAATCAGTCCCTGGAGGGCGGTAATCTAGCCCACTACCATTCGTACAAATCGGTAGAATCATAAAAAGCAGTAGATGGAATTGACGTCGATGATCCCAACCGTTATTGAACAGTCTGGCCGTGGTGAACGCGCCTTTGACATTTATTCTCGTCTGTTGCGAGAGCGCATCGTATTTTTAGGCCAAGAGGTGACGGCGGATTCGGCGAACCTCATCGTGGCCCAAATGCTTTTTCTGGAAGCCGAAGACCCCGAAAAAGATATTTATCTCTACATCAACTCTCCGGGGGGCTCCGTGTCAGCGGGCCTCGGAATCTTTGACACGATGAACCACATCCGTCCCGATATCTGTACGATCTGCGTCGGCTTAGCCGCGAGCATGGGAGCCTTTTTGCTGGCCGCGGGCAAAAACGGTAAGCGCATGAGCCTGCCCAACTCGCGCATCATGATCCACCAGCCTTTGGGCGGGGCGCAGGGGCAAGCCACCGACATCGAGATCCAGGCCAAAGAGATCCTGTACTTAAAGGATTTGCTTAATAAGGCTCTGGCAAAGAATACCGGCCAATCCCTCGACAAGATTGCGTTGGATACCGAGCGAGATTTCTTTATGTCTCCCCATGAGGCCATGGAATACGGCTTGATCGACCAGGTGATCGATCGCCACGCTGTTGGCATCCGCCCGACACCGGTTGCCTAAAGCTACGCTCTGATTAAACTCCACGCAAAACCGGGATTCCCGACCAGCTATCAGCGTTACATCTGGCAGCTGAAGGGGATTCCCGGTTTTGCGCTTTTTGGCTTGGTCGCCCTAAACCACCCGTTCAAGAAATAACAACTGTTAAACCACGTCTAAGTTGAGAACTGGAGTTTTGTGTGATCGGGCAGAACCTCACCTAGCCTCTCCTTGAAAAGGAGAGGAACCAGAGTCTCATTAAACCTCTCCTTGAGAAGGAGAGGTGCCGCAGGCGGTGAGGTTGTCTCATATGCCAAAACTCCACTTCTGAATCTGGATGAGGTTTATCTCTTGGTTCAAGTAGTGTTTTAGAGGGAGAGCATGGAGGCCGCTGTCTGTTGCCAATCGGGAAAGAGGGATGATTGCACGATCGCATCGCCGCTGAAAACGGCTTGTTGATAGCCCGTTTCGGACATTGAGAACACCGTGACCTGAGCCAAAATGGGGTCCAGAATCCAGTATTCGGAAATGCCGCGCCATTCGTACTGATTGCGCTTTTCAAAATAATCGCGGCGGTGATTTTCTGCACCGGGACTGACCACTTCGGCCACTAGAATGGGCGGGGCCATGTCGAGGGTAATAGCCGCCTGCCCTAGTGCTTTCATCTGCTCAGGGTGCTCAGGTTGCAAGACCGTCAAATCTGGGTAGCGGTTTTTGGGTTGCCCTGGCGTGGCGATCGCAATCCCCTGAGGACACACACGCTCATCACCGACGATTGCCCTTAGCACGTCATAGAGCTGCAAAGCCCGCCGCAAATTTTCATAGGACTCCGGTGGCATCTCAATGAGTTCTCCGTAAGACAGCTCATAGTAGCCATCCATCTCCTCGGCATGAGCGAGAAAATCGGCAAACGTCTGTAGTCGAGGACGTGTCTGTACCATGAGCTAAGGCGGTAAGGGGAAATATCATCACCAGTGTAGCGAGGGCAGACTGGTCTCAGAGGAAGGGTGAACAAGAGGTGGCGGGGGACGAGGCTGAAAGTAACCCCCTCCCACCCTGCTACTCTCAGACCCTCATCCCCATCTACTCCCACTCAATCGTGCCAGGAGGCTTGGAAGTGATGTCGTAGACGACGCGGTTCACCCCTGCCACTTCGTTCACGATGCGGTTAGAAATGGCTTCCAACAGCTCGTAGGGAGCGCGCGACCAGTCGGCAGTCATGCCGTCTTCGCTGGAGACGCACCGCAGCACGATGGGATACGCATAGGTGCGCTGATCGCCCATGACGCCCACGCTCCGCACCGGCAGCAACACTGCAAAAGCTTGCCAAAAGTCGTGGTACATACCGCGAATGCGAATTTCTTCGCGCACGATATAGTCGGCATCGCGCAGGATATTGAGCTTTTCGGCAGTGACTTCGCCGAGAATCCGGATCGCCAAACCGGGACCGGGGAAGGGATGTCGGCGGACGATTTCTTCGGGCAGGCCCAGCGATCGCCCCAATTTCCGCACTTCATCTTTGAACAGTTTGCGTAACGGTTCCACCAGCTTGAACTGGAGATCCTTGGGCAACCCGCCGACGTTGTGGTGGCTCTTGATCTTCACCGCCACCCGCTCGCCTGTTTTCGGATCAACATTGGTATCAGCGGACTCGATCACATCGGGATAGAGCGTCCCCTGGGCCAGATAGTCGAAAGGCCCCAAGCGACAAGATTCTTCTTCAAACACCCGGATGAATTCGTGACCAATGCGCTTGCGCTTTTCTTCGGGATCAGTGATGCCTTTTACCTGGGCCAAAAAGCGATCGCGGGCATTCACATAGCTGACGTGAATGTGGAATTCGTCTTCAAACAGCTTCACCAGGCGCTCCGGTTCACCCTTGCGCATAAAGCCCTGATCGATAAACATGCAGGTGAGGTTGTCGCCAATAGCCTTGTTCAGCAAAAAGGCCAGCGTCGAGGAATCGACGCCCCCCGAGAGGGCCAGCAACACGCGGCGATCGCCGACCCGCGCCCGCACTTCGCGCACGGCTTCTTCGATAAAGGCTTCGGTGGTCCAGGTGGGCTGGCAGTCGCAGATGTGATAGACGAAATTGCGAATCAGCGCTTGCCCCCCGATGGAGTGGACGACTTCGGGGTGAAACTGCACGCCGTAGCACTTGCGCGTATGATCGGCGATCGCCGCACTGGGCGTATTGTCGGTGTGGGCGAGGATCTCAAAGCCAGGGGGCATTTGCGTGACTGAATCACCGTGGCTCATCCACATGGTGGAGCCTTCGTCGACATTGGTGAGGAGATCCGTCGGGTCATCGATAAACAACGACGCCTTGCCGTATTCAGCTCGTTCGGCCCGTTCGACCTGACCGCCCAACTGTTGCACCATGAGCTGCATGCCATAACAGACTCCGAGGATCGGAATCCCGAGCTGCCAGATTGCGGGATCGCAGTGGGGCGCACCTTCGTCGTACACCGAGTTTGGTCCCCCCGAGAGAATGATGCCGCGCGGATTGATTTGTTTGAGTTGTTCTGCCGAGGTGCGATAGGACAACACTTCTGAATACACTTCGGTTTCGCGAATCCGCCGGGCGATCAGTTCAGAATATTGGGAACCGAAGTCGAGGATGACCAACATTTGACGGCCAATGGCATTAGTCACGGGTTCGGTCGGTGGGGTAAGGGTTTGAGTTTGCGAAGTCACGGCTGAAATCCTGTAATCGTTTGAAAAGTGAAAAGATGAGATCTGGCTAGGCGCAGGCCCCGATCAACATCAACACAGCGGCGTTAAACAAGAAGACTAAGACTAAATGCTGAAATTTGTCCGGGATCATAACGGGTCCTGTCTGTGAGGAACCGTCAGGACAAACAAAATGTGTAATGGGCTTCAAAAAAGTTATTCCTATCAGCTTACCAAAAGAGACTGCAGGAGTGTGGCTCCGCGATCGCTGGTGGCCACAATCTCTCTCTGTCGGTCGAAGACAGCTGATCCCACGACCAGGTCGTAATCAGCGTTCGCTCTAATATAGGCCATCGCCCGCTGATCAAGACGTTCCACTAGCGATTGGTAAATTTGCGCCACCCAGTCTTGGTGAGTCGTCTGATCGATTTGCCGCAGGTGAGTGAGGCCCGCCTCGACCGTTTCGGCTTGGAGTAGCTGCTGCACATCAGCGGTCGGCAGTCCCTGGGCAGCCGCGATCGCACTCAAAATTTCCTGGCGACCATCGGCGACGTAATGATGGGTATGAAAAATACCGCCTGCCAGCTTGATCAACTTGCCGTGGTAGCCCAGCAGCAAAATTCCCTGGACGCCAGCCAGCGCCGCCTCAATCAGCAGCGGCCCAATCCAGTTGCCAGTTTTGATGCGCCGCTCTGCCGGAATGCCCAGGGTCAGCGCCCGTTGCAGACCGTTTTCGCCCACACAAAAGACCAGGGTGTCGAACTGTTGGGCTTGCTCCCGCACCGTCTGCCGAAAGGCTTCCAACTGTCCAGGCGCGCTCAGCGGCTCCGAAATGCCCGAGGTGCCCAGCAGCGACAGCCCATCCACGACCCCAAAGGCCGCATTGGAGGTGCGTAACGCCAGCGATCGCCCCTCTGGCAAAATGACGGTAACTCGAACTGATTTTCCTGACGGCAGTAACGGTTCCAGATTTGCCGTCAGCAGGGTTTTGGCATAAGCATAAATTGCGGGCGGGTTATCGGCAGTTACGTGTCGTCCCAGCCCTTCGCCGCCCTCGATTTGCACCCGCTCTGGGAGGGAGGGCTCACCCCACTGCACCACGGCCCATACTGGCGTATGGCGCGTCAGATCCAAATTGTCGCCGGGATCGCTGCGGGTAATCGCCAGGGCTGACCCATCCGGCAACGCTGCCACCTGCTCTATCGGAATGGTGACCCGGCGATCGGGCTTCACCAAATTCAGCTCGACGGCGGTAATCGGCATGTCGGCAGTCAGCAGTTTGTGTAGGGCGGCGATCGCACTGGCAGCGGCAAACACCGGCAACGTGTATCCAGCTCTGGGTTCTGGCGGTTTGACCGGATCCGAAGACATACTTTGGCAATAAAAATGTTGTTAAAGTATAGAGCGATCGCGCTTACCTCGCGACACTCCAGCCCGTGTATTGTCCGTCGGATTGCCTGTTTATGAACACTATCGACTATCTCCGCATCAGTCTGATCGACCGCTGCAACTTTCAGTGCCAGTACTGTATGCCAGAGGGGGCCGACCTGACCTATGTGCTCCAGCAAGACTGGCTGACGCGGGCGGAGTTGCGATCGCTGGTGCAGCACGTTTTTATGCCGGTGGGCTTCACGCGCTTTCGGCTGACGGGGGGCGAACCGCTGCTGCGCCCCGACGTGGTAGAGATTGTGACCGACATCGCCCACCTGCCGCAAACTCAGGATCTGGCGATGACGACCAACGCCTTTCTGCTGGCGAAAAAAGCCGAGGCGCTGTGGCAGGCCGGACTCCGGCGCATCAATATCAGTCTGGATTCCCTGGATCCCGAGACATTTCAAGCCATTATCGGCGGTCGGGGAAAGTCCCGCTGGCATGATGTCTGGGAGGGCATTCAGGCGGCGCATCGGGTCGGCTTCTCGCCCCTGAAGCTGAACGTGGTGGTGATCCCCGGCGTCAACGATAACGAGATTCTTGACCTGGCGGCGCTGACGCGCGATCGCGAGTGGCATGTCCGGTTTATTGAGTTTATGCCCATTGGCAACGGCGATCTGTTCCAAAATCGGGGGTGGATACCGTCGGAGGAGTTGCGGCAGCGGATTCGCGATCGCTGGGGGCTGACGGAGGGCACGGTGCGCGGTAACGGTCCCGCTGATGTCTTCCAAATTCCCGACGCCCAGGGGACTTTGGGCTTTATCAGTCAGATGTCGGAGTGTTTTTGCGATCGCTGCAATCGCATGAGGCTGTCGGCTGACGGTTGGCTGCGCCCCTGCCTGCTGAACGAAACGGGCCAAATCAACCTGCGGGAACAGCTCCGCCGTGGGGTACCCCTCGCCGACCTGCGGGCTCAAGTAGCTGAACTGGTAGAGGCTAAACCCGACATCAATTTCAAAATGCGTGAATCGGGCACGACCGGCGCTTACAGCCGCACCATGTCCCAAATTGGGGGATGACGTGGCTGGTGGGCGAATCAATGGGACGGCGATCAATCTACCGGCTAAATGCCAAGGGATGAGGATTATTTAAAGTCCAATTTTGGTGAGAAATATCCCTTGCCTGTCGGGTGACAGCCGAGACGACTATCCCAACTTATTCAATTCTCATTCCCAAGGATTGGGAAAAATCAGCCATTCCCACCCTCTAATTCATCTGTTCTTCGTGTTTGCCGTTGGCCGCAATTTTGAACCGTTTAAGACTCCCGATCGAAGTTAACTGAGTGCATGTGAGGATTGTCAGCAACCGCATAGCGATCGCGCCCTCGGGCTTTGGCTGCGTATAACGCTAGATCAGTGGCTGCCAGCAGTGATTCAGGCGTAATTTGTGAACTCGGAATTGCGGTACCAATTCCTAAGCTGACGGAAATTCGTTGTTTTTCAGAAGTGGCATGGGGAATTTGGATTTCTCGGAGGGTGTACAGAATATTTTGAGCGATGGCGATCGCCCCTGAAATATCAGTATCCGAAAGTAGCAACACAAATTCTTCGCCGCCGTAGCGAGCCACTAAATCCGTTGGTCTGCTCACCGTTTTGGATAAGAGGTGAGCAATACGCTGCAAGCAGCGATCGCCCGCTTGATGACCATAATAATCGTTGTATTGCTTAAAATAATCCACATCACACAGCAACACAGAAATGGGCTTTTGCTCTCGGGTTAAACGCTGCCACTCTTGCTCGAAATAGCGATCAAAATAGCGCCGATTTGCAATTTGGGTCAGGCCATCTACGTGAGAAATGAGCTGTAGTTCTTGGTTCGCTTTGACGAGATCAAAAGTGCGTTCATCAATCCGACTTTCTAAATCTTTGAAAGCCACCTGTAGCTGTTGTGTCATCGTGGCAAACGATCGCGATAAATCGCCAATCACGTCACTCCGGTTTAATTCAATGGGAGTATTCCATTCCCCTTTACCAATTTCTTGAGCGACTGCACTCAGTTGTCGTAGTGGCTGAGAGAGCCATCGAGTAATGCACAAACCAATTAAGATTGTGATCAAAAAAGCAATGCCGCAGAGAATCAGGGTCGTTTTGGTGCTGCGGTAAATCTGCGCCATGAAGTCTGATTCTGGCACGACTAGAACGACGATCCAATCCAACCCATAGTCATCGCTAAAACGCACGGTTTCAATATAGTGACGACGACTTTCTAGACGGGCATTGAGTTGGGCAGAGCCAACCGCTTCTAAGGTTTCATATTTTTGATTCAAATAGCGCGTAGTTGATTGAATCAGAGGATTTTGACTAGTGCTAGCCGGGAGCAGTTCAATATTTTCTCTTTCTCCAGTCGTAATTGGCTCGGGGGTTGAACTCGCAATTAATGATCCCGAGGGTTCTAAAATAAAAGCAATGCCTGACTGGCTAATTCTTAAGGATTGCAAAAACCCATTTAACTCTTCAGACAGGATGATATCAGTGGCACAAACGCCTAATAAATCACCCGTTTGGCTATCATAGACAGGGGTATTGGCGGTAATGGTGGGCAAGTAAGTATCAAAATCTAGATAGACCTGACTCCAGGTAGGCCGCCCTTCTTGTTTGGTGGTTTCATACCAGGGGCGTTTACGCGGATCATAAATTTTATTACTCTTACTTCTTAGAAACGATCGCTGCCCAGCGGCATCAATTTCGTAATAGTGCATATAGCGTCCCGTTTGGGAATTCGCTACATAGGTTTGCAAGCCATCGCCAGTGCCGCCCAGCGATCGCCCCACGCCCAAAAATGCCCCCTCTTTTTCGGTGGCGCAATAAATCAGATTGGTTGAAGGAAACACTTTGGATTGTTGCCAAAATTGCTGTTCGCCGTCGGCATCAAACAGGTCAATATCTCCTCTCAGAAAGGAGTTGGCATTAATTTGGTTGATGACGTAAGGCCGTTCAACCGTGGCTTCGATTTGTTGCAGGATGCGAGCCGTCAATTCGGTTCGTAATTGGGAAGCCAAGGTGCTAACGGTTAACTGCCCATTACGAAAAGATAAGTAGCCGACAATGCCGACAACGCCTACCACCTGAATCACGAATGGAATCGTTAATACCGTTTGCAGCGGTAGCCGATTTAAGAATCGATGACAACAAAATCTCATAAATAGATGCAATTAGCCCTATGACTTGTATTGTCAACGGCAATAGGTTTATCTAATATCAATGGGTCAGTTTTGTTCTGCTACGGTAAAATCACTGACCCTTGACTGTATCAACTTTGCGGCATTCATGACTATTGGCGTTTTTACAATGCCCAAGTTTGCTGAAATGCGCTTCATTTGCCGATGCAAAAGCGGCTAAAAATTTCGTCCAGCATGGATTCGGTGATTTCTTCGCCCGTGACTTCCCCCAAGGCGTGGACAGCGGTGCGGAGATCAATGGTCCAAAAGTCGAGGGGCAATTGGTCGGCAATGGTGGCCTGAACTTGCTGGAGGGCCGCGCGGGCACGGGTCAGGGCGGCTGCCTGACGCTGATTGAGGGTGACATCCACCTGGCTGGCATACACGCGATCGCCCTGTACGGTTTTCAAAATCATCGTTTCTAGCTGGTCAATGCCCTGATTGAGGGCGGCGGCGGTGTAGACCCTGGGCACGTCAATGTCAGGGAGGGCTAAAGCTTCCATATCGGTCATCAAATCCCGTTTGTTGATTACTAAAATCAGCGGTCGCTGGCGGATGAGTTGGTAAAGTTCCTCGTCTGCGGGAGTCCAGCCTGTTTGGGCATCCAGGGTAAAGATCACCAGATCGGCAGACTGTGCCGCCGATCGCGATCGCGCAATGCCCATCTGTTCCACCTGATCACTAGCCTCACGAATCCCCGCCGTGTCCAACACGTGAATGGGAATGCCGCCGACCACGAGCTGCGACTCCACCACGTCGCGGGTGGTGCCGGGGAGGTCTGTGACGATGGCGCGATCGCTGCGGCTCCAGGCATTGAGCAAGCTCGACTTGCCCACATTGGGGCGACCAACGATGGCGACTTTCAGGCCGGTGCGCAACAGTTCCCCTTGATGGGCCGTGGCTAAAATTTGCGTCACCACCGCGAGCACCTGCTCTAACCGTTGAGCGATCGCCGTTTCATCTAGCGGGGGCAGGTCATCGGCAAAATCGATGCGGGCTTCTACTTCCGCCAAGATGTCCAAACAGGCCGATCGCAATGCCCGAATGGGGGTGGTCAATTTACCTTGTACGCCTGCCAGAGCGGTTTGGGCCGCCTGAGGTGACTGCGCCCCCACCAGCTCAGCAATGCTCTCGGCCTGGGTCAAGTCCAGACGGCCATTCAAAAAGGCTCTCAGAGTAAATTCGCCCGGTTCGGCCAGTCGCGCCCCCTGCGCCAGACAGAGCTGCAACACCTGCTGCACCGCCATGATGCCCCCATGACAGTGAAACTCCACCACATCTTCGCGGGTGTAAGAACGGGGCGACCACATCAGCAGCAGGAGCGCTTCATCCACCGTGCGCTGCGTCTCGGGATCGCAAACGTAGCCATACAGGATGCGGTGGCTCTCCCAGGACTGCTGCCCCGGCGCGTAGAAGAGCGTGCGGGCGATCGCCGCCGCCGTCGCCCCCGACAGCCGCACAATGCCGACGCTGCCCTGCTGCGGCACGATCGCCGTCGCGATCGCCGCGATCGTTTCCCCCTGCACCATCTCCTGACCCATGCCCCTACCGATTAAACCTATGGGGTTGGAATTCCAATTCAGAATTCGCGTTACTCTCCTTCTTTTAACACTTCGCCCGGTTGTGCCCCTTGGGTCACTTCGAGATAGATGTGCTCCAACTTCACGGGACTGCGAGAAATCGCGTCCAAGGGTACGCCATCAAAGCGGGCCAGCAGTTCTTTCAGTTCCAACTCTTCGGGCACCCAAAAGGTCAACTCGGAGCCATAGCGGCGGGGGGTAAAGCCGTGGGTGGTGGCGCGGGCGATCGCGGCTGCCGGGTCAGCCGTGTCGACCGTCACGATTTCGCAGGCGGGAATGTGCTGGCGCAGTTCTGCCAGGGTGCCTTCGGCCAAGAGTTTGCCCTCTTTGATAATGCCAATGCGCTGACAGAGCCGTTCCGCTTCATCGAGCAAATGGGTCGTGAGCAAAATGGTCATGCCCTGTTCGCGGCTCAACTGGCGGATCAGGTGCCAGACTTCTTGCCGCGCCTCAATATCCAGCCCGGTGGTCGGTTCGTCTAAAATCAGCAGCTTGGGCCGATGCACGATCGCGATCGCAAAACTCAACCGCCGCTGCATGCCCCCACTCAGATTTTCGACCGGGGTGGTGGCGCGATCGCTCAAGTTCACCGCTGCCAGACAGTCTGGAATGCGCAGCGATCGCTCACGGCGAGACAGGCCATAGATTTTGGCAAAAAACTGAAGATTTTCTTGGCAGGTCAGGGTGCGATATAAGAGATTCTCTTGGGGCATGACGCCGATCCAGGGTTTGGTCGCCGCGCCAGCCGCTTGGCTGTTGACATACACCTGACCTTTATCGGCTTGCAACAGCCCACAGATGAGATTGATCGTGGTCGTTTTACCCGCCCCATTGGGACCTAACAAGCCGTAAACCTCACCCGGCAAAATATCGAGATTCAGATCTTGGAGTGCCTGCCGCCCCCGATAGGTTTTACTCAGATTCCGAATCGATAACATGACAGCTTCCTTAAGGATGTTGGTCAACGGTTAAGCCGGGGACGCGCACAGGCGCTATGACATCAGGATTGAATACCGCCCATCACCTTAGTGCAGGCCCAGTGCGATTCGTCCCTTTAAAACACCATCATCACAAATTAATGCCGCCGTGAACTGTCGGATTGGCAGCACCGCATGGACTACGCCTGAACCCTGGGCCGACTGCCGGTGACCAGCCCATCAAAAACCACTGGAAGGATAACGCCTCAAGTCAAGATTAGGGAAACACAAGTTTAGGAAACCAATCACTCTGAGTAACTGACAAAAGTTCGCTTTGTAGGTTGGGTTGAGTTTACGAAACCCAACACCAGCAACGGTTTCGTTGGGTTACGCTGGCGCTTTAGCGTTCGCGCAGCGAGTGCTTTGCACTCAGCCATGCCCCTACGGTGTATACACAAGTCCTTAGTTATGTCGGTTCCAGCTTTATGGCCCCCTTTTCTGGTACGCCCGGAGGGCTTTAAGCCTCCGATTCCGGGGGACTTTGCCGTTGGGCCCCCCCCAGAATTGGGGGGCGGAGGGGGGCAAATGCAGAATGTTGCTCTCCCATTCGAGATGTGTGTACACGGTAGGCCATACCCAGAGGGCTTTATCCAACCTACGGCACCATGAAGGTTCTGAAAGTTTTGTCAGTCAACCAGCAAATCACTATGCCCCATCGAAACCGGGACGGGAGATTTGGTCATAGCCAAGTGACAAAAAGTTGATATCCAACTCAAAAGCGGTCTATACGCTTAGGAATGGGAATTTAATTAAGTGTGGACAGCCGTCTCGGCTGTCCAAGAGCAGGCAAGATGCCTGCCCGACAAAACTTGGATTTTATAAAATCCTGATTCCTTACCGCATTTTCTTGCCTGGTGAGGGACAATACTTAGCCTCAGGACAAGGGTCCAGGTCATTTTTGCCCCTTCCTCGCTTCTACAACGCTGCCATACTGAGCCCAAAAATTTCAACTTAATACGATTTTCTTCAAGGAAAAACATGGAGTTAGCAGAACATTGCAATCTGTTTTTCAGATGAGGGGAAGATTATTAAGAAGATCAGCAAACCAACGTTTATGAATGCAATTGCCTACATCCCCCATGGTCATTGTTATCTCTGGCAAACCCCGCTCGTTAGCTTACATGCCGTTTCCGACGGTCTGATCGCGATCGCCTACTTTTCCATTCCGTTAGCGTTAATTTCTTTTGTCCGCCATCGGCGAGACCTGCCCTATCCTGGCATTTTTTGGCTATTCAGCGCGTTTATTGTCTCTTGTGGCCTCACGCATGTCCTGGCGATTTGGACTCTGTGGTATCCGGCTTACTGGCTGAGTGGCATGGTCAAAGCCATCACCGCCTGGATTTCAATGGTGACGGCGATCGCGGCGGTGCCGATCCTGACCCAACTGCTAACGCTGCCCAGCATGGCCGAAGTGCAGCAGTTGAACCAGACTTTGCGGCAAGAAATCCAGGAGCGGCAACGGGTAGAAGCCTCTTTGCGACGCTACGAGCGCATTGTATCTGCCACCCAGGATGGAATTTGCCTGCTTGACCCCCAAGGCCATTATCAAATCGCCAATGACACCTACTTGAAATGGCATCAAAAAACGTCAGACGAGGTATTAGGACAATCCATTATTCACGTATTAGGAAAAGAGACCTATGGGAAAAAGATTCAGCCCTATTTCGATCGCTGCCTAGCGGGTGAAGTGAGTCAGTTAGAACTGTGGGTTAACTATCCCAAAATGGGGCCCCAATTTACGAGCGTTGGCTATGCCCCCTATCAGGAAGACGACGGCAACATCACTGGCGTGCTTTTGGCTGTACGCAACTTAACGGCGCTTAAGCAGGCAGAGCAGGCCCTACAAGAGAGCGAATTACGGTTTCGCGGCATTTTTGACCAGATGTATCAGTTTATTGGTCTGCTGACCTCCGATGGCCGGCTTCTGGAGGCCAACCGCACCGCCCTCGACTTTGCTGGCCTCAAAATTGAAGACATTCGCGGGCTGCCGTTTTGGCAAATCTCTTGGTGGCAAGTTGCTGACGAGACGCCCCAGCAGCTCCGGGAGGCGATCGCGCAAGCGGCCCAGGGCCAATTTATTCGCTACGAGGTCAAGGTGCAGGGCCAACACGGGCGCATCATTACCATCGACTTTTCCCTGCGACCCATTTTCAATGACGCGGGGGAAGTGGTCTGGCTGATTCCGGAGGGACGCGACATTAGCGATCGCCTCCAGTTTGAGCAGGAACTACAGCTCCAAGCGGTGGTGACCCGCAACATGGCCGGGGGCATCTGTCTGGTGCGGGCAGATAGCGGCATCATTGTGTATGCCAATCCCAAATTTGAGCAGATGTTTGGCTATGGCCCTAAGGAACTGGATGGTCAGCACGTTTCGATTGTGAACTATCCGACCGAGAATATGACCCCCGAAGAGGTCAATCAGGCCATTCGCGCTGCCGTCTTAGCCAATCAAGAAGCCACCTACGAAGTGTACAACGTGAAAAAAGATGGCACGCCGTTTTGGTGTCAGGCGACCACTTCGGTATTTGATCACCCCGACTATGGCCCCGTGTTGGTCGCGGTGCAGCAGGATATCAGCGATCGCAAAGAAGCCCAAGCCAAAATCGAAGCTTCCCTACAGGAAAAAGAACTGCTGCTCAAAGAGATCTACCATCGCGTCAAAAATAACCTGCAAGTCGTCTATAGCTTGCTCAATCTCCAATCTCGCACCCTGGCTGACACCGCCGCCAAAGCCGTCTTGCGAGACAGCCAAAGCCGCATTAGAGCCATGGCATTAGTGCATGAAAAGCTTTATCAGTCTGCCAATCTCGCTCGCATCGACTTGGCTGATTATGCGCAAAGCTTGGTCCGCAGCTTACACGAAACCTACTGTTTAGCCGCCAACGAGATCACTGTGCAGGTTGATATTGACGCCTGCTGGGTAGATATCGAAACCGCCCTACCCTGCGGTTTAATCTTGACGGAACTGGTGAGCAACTCATTCAAGTACGCCTTTCCCGACGCCAGCCAGGGCACGATTACGATTCGCTCAACGAAACCGTCGGCTCACCAGATCCAACTCACGATTGCCGATGATGGCATCGGCCTGTCGCCTCAGACCGATGCCCAGAGCACACCCTCACTCGGCCTCAATTTAGTGCGCAACTTAGCCCAGCAACTCCAGGGTCAAATTATTCTATTGCCATCTACACAGGGAACTCAATTTCAGCTTTCTTTTCCCAATCCGGAGCACGTGTAATGAGTAAGACGATCTTGGTAGTAGAGGATGAAGTCGTCATCGCGATGGATTTACAGGCAACTTTGCTTGACCTGGGCTACAACGTGCCGGAAATTGTCACCTCAGGGATAGAGGCGGTGCAGCGAGCCCTAGCGCTTCAGCCTGATTTGGTGCTGATGGACATTCATCTTCAAGATGCGGTGGATGGCATTGAGGCCGCTGCCCAGATTATCGCAGCGTTGGATATTCCCGTGGTTTACCTCACGGCCTATGCTGACGAAGTCACGGTAGAACGAGCCAGCCATACTCAGCCCTTTGGCTATATTTTGAAACCCTTTGAAGCGAGAGAACTCAAGGCCAACCTCGAAATTGCCCTTTATAAACACGCCTTGGAACGAGAGTTCAAAGAGAGTCAGCAATGGTTTTTTTCGGTGTTGACCAGCATCAGTGATGGGGTGATCGCGACGGATGAGCATGGCCTGATCAAGTTTATGAACCCCATTGCCGAAGCACTAACGGGTTGGACCCAAGCAGAAGCGATCGGCCAATCGGCGGAGCAGGTCTGCCGATTTATCCATACAGTTTCTCGCACCCGCATCGAAAACCCGCTGCTCAAAGCGATTCGGGGGCAAACCTCAGTGCACCTACCAGACAATACTCTGCTGTTGGCTAAGGACGGTCGCGAAACGCCAGTGGCCGATGGGGCATCGCCGATCCGCAAGCAGACCGGCGATGCCCAGGGCGCGGTGATGGTGTTTCGTGATATCGCCGAGCAGTACCGCATGCAAATGCAGCTAGAACACAACGCTTTGCATGACTCACTGACTCAGCTCCCTAATCGCACGCTCTTTTTTGACCGACTGCAACAAGCGGTGGAGCGGGCTCGCCGCAATCCGGCTTTTGGCTTTGCGGTCATGCTGCTTGATCTGGATCGCTTTAAGGTCATCAACGATACCTGGGGACATCTGTTAGGGGATCAGCTCTTGATCGACCTGGCTCCGCGTCTGGAACAGGTGACCCGTAGCACTGACACGGTGGCGCGGTTGGGCGGCGATGAGTTTGTCATTTTGATGGAGGATGTGACCGACCCGGCGATCGCATCCCGCACCGCCCAACGGCTGATCCAGGTGGTGAGTCAACCCGTCGTGATCGAAGGGCATGAAATGCTCATTAACGTCAGTATTGGCGTGGTGTTGAACTCCATTCCCTACGAGAATGCGACCGACTTGCTGCGGGATGCCGATATTGCCATGTATCGCGCCAAGTCGCGGGGCGGCGGTTGCTTTGAAATGTACGACAGCGCCATGCACACTCAGGCTAGACGGCTGATGCAACTCGAACATGGCTTGCGCCAGGCGATCGCGCGGGCGGAGTTGCGCCTCGAATACCAACCCGTGGTCGATTTGGTCACTGGGCAGTTAGTGTCGGTTGAGGCACTGGTGCGGTGGGAAAAGCCCCAAGAAGGGAGAGTCACCCCCGGCCAATTTATTCCCCTGGCAGAGGAAGTGGGACTCATCGCCGATATTGATCAGTGGGTCATGCAAACGGCTTGTTGCCAGCTTAAACATTGGCAGTTAGAAGCCCCGATCGCCGTGAGCGATCGCCCACTCAGTTTGACCATGGGGGTCAACGTTTCCAGCAAACGATTGTGTCAACAAAACTTTTTGGCCTCGGTGAGCGATGTCTTAAAAACCACACAGCTCAAAGGTGAACAGCTAAAGTTTGAAATTACTGAAAGCGTGTTAATTGAAAATGTGCAACGGGTTTCGGACATTTTTCAACAACTCAAAGATTGGGGCATTCAAATTTGTTTAGATGACTTTGGCACAGGCTACTCTTCCCTCAGTTATCTACATCGCTTGCCCATCGATATTGTCAAAATCGACCGATCGTTTATCCGCGAGATTGATACTGATAGCGAAAAATTCGAAATTGTCCGGGCCATGATGAACCTGTGCCAGAGCCTTGGCAAACCGGTCATTGCCGAGGGCATTGAAACCGTTGCTCAGCGCGATATTTTGCGGGAACTAGGATGCGAGTATGGGCAGGGCTATCTGTTTGCCTATCCCACTGAAGCCCTATATATTTATCCCCTCTTAGGGACACGACTGCCGCGACCCGAAGCCTCAGAATAGGGCCGCCTTCGTTAGCGATCGACAGGACGGGGAAGCGCGATCGCTCAACCACCGTTCCGCCCCTCTTTTTTACTCAACCAAACGCCCCTCAACAAGACTTTGCCGCTTGCGGGAACGCTTGCCCCCTTGGCGGTAATCATTGCCCAGCTCGCGAGAACCGTGGACCGTTGGGGTAATCCAGCCCTGGCCGCATCAGCGCGCTGGTTACTGGGAATGTAAATTTTCCACCACCCATCGGGGGTTATAAACCACGTCTAAGTTGAAAACTGGAGTTATGTTTGCCTGTCAAAACCTCACCTCTACCTTGGCAAGGAGAGGAACCAGAGTGTCATTAAGCCTCTCCTTGGGAAGGAGAGGTGCCGCAGGCGGTGAGGTTGGGCGAGATGTCAAGACTCCACTTCTGAACCTGGATGAGGTTTAACCCTGACCAAAGATATAAATAGTTTGATATATTCAATCAATAAGTCTTTGTTGATTGACTTTCATCTATTCATAAGTGCAAGTGCAGCGTTTTGTTGGAGGCCCGAAAACATCGTCCTCCTCGTTGTGCTTGGCCTCAGTCCAGTTTTGCTGCTTACTGACCATGACCACCCTTGCGACCGTTTGGCTAGTGTTGCCCCTCTTTGTGGGCTTCTGTATCTATCTCCTGCCCAGAGTTGACCGCTGGTTAGCCTTGGGCATCACGGTGACGTCCTTGCTGTTTGGGGGGCTGCTGGTTTTTCAGCAACATACCCTGAGCTTGAGGCTGCTGGATAATTTCGGCGTCAGCTTGCGACTCGATGTCCAAAGTGGATTTTTTATTCTGACTAACGCCTTGGTCACGGCAGCCGTCATTCTCTACTGCTGGCACAGCGATCGCCGCCCCTACTTTTACACCCAGCTCAGCATTTTGCACGGCTGCTTAAACTCCATTTTTGCCTGTGACGACTTCATCAGTGTCTATGTGGCGCTTGAATGTGCCAGCATTGCCGTTTTCTTGCTGATTGCCCATGGTCGCACCGAGCGCACTTTGTGGGTCGCCTTGCGGTATCTCTTTGTCAGTAACACGGCCATGCTGTTTTACCTGATGGGGGCGATGCTGGTTTATCAGGCGACCTATTCCTTTGCGTTCAGTGGCCTGAGCCAAGCCCCCATTGATGCGATCGCCTTCATTTTGGTCGGGTTGTTGACCAAGGGGGGGGTCTTTGTTTCGGGATTGTGGCTACCCTTGACCCATTCCGAGTCAGAAGTGCCAGTGTCGGCCATGCTGTCCGGGGTCGCCATCAAAGCGGGGATCTTTCCCCTATTGCGGTGCGCCGAACTGTTAGAAGGGGTCAATGTGACCATTCGGATCTTTGCCGTGGGGACGGCCCTCTTTGGGGCATTTTTCGCTATTTTTGAGCGCGATATTAAGCGGGTGTTTGCCCTGAGTACGATTTCCCAAATGGGCTTTGTGTTGGCGGTGCCAGCCGTCGGTGGGGTATATGCCCTCAGCCACGGCCTTGCCAAAGCCGCCCTCTTCCTCGCCACCAGTGCGCTGCCCAGCCGCCGCCTTGATGAACTCCGGCAGCAGCCGATGAGTCATCAGGCCTGGGGGATTATGGCGATCGCGGGCTTATCCATTGCCGGGATGCCGCTGCTGGCGGGCTTTGGCGCGAAGTCCTTAGTGCTGAAACAGGTGCTGCCCTGGCAAGTCATCGCCATGAATGTGGCGGCGGTGGGCACCGCGATCGTCTTCGCCCGGCTCCTCTTTCTGCCCCACGTTGCCGACTCCAAGAAGTCAGTGTCATCCGGCCTCCAAGCTGCGGCAGTTTTACTGATCGGGGGTTTAATCCTGGCGAATGCCGCTTACTGGGAAGCCTACAGCGTGAGCAACGGGGTCAAGGCGATCGCCACTATCGGTCTCGGTTGGCTGGGCTATGCCCTCGTCTGCCGGTTTACCCTAAAACTTGCTCCCGCGATGGAACAGTTGGAAAACCTCATCGGGGTAATGAGCTTGGTGCTGATTGGCCTCTTTTCCTGGGCCTTGGTCTAGCCATCACTCTCCATGGCGATGGCTGGGTAGCGGGGTGGGCTGGAACAAAATTGGGCGGTTTAGACCCTTTGTACCCTGCCACCGTCCCCAATACCCAACTTTCCGGGCAGCTCCGCCAACCCCTCTTGCCCCCTCACACCGGCTCGCTACACCGCCAGATGCAGGCGCACCGCGTCGGCAATGTGATCCGTCCAGTGATCCACCAGGGATTGTTGCTCAGCCTCGACCATGACGCGGATCAGCGGTTCGGTCCCGGAAGGGCGCACCAGGACGCGACCGAGAGTCCCCATATCGGCTTCCGCCTGGGCGATCGCGCCCATCACCGCCTCACAGGCATTCCAGTCTTTGCGGCGATCGCGGTCTTCTACCCGCACATTTTCCAACCGCTGGGGATAGGTGGTAAAGCTCTGATCCACCAGGGCCGCTAGCGAACCGCCCACCTGCTGCACCAGATCCGCCAGGTGCAGCGCCGTCAAAATGCCATCGCCCGTCAGGCTGTAGTGATGGCACAGAATGTGGCCGGACTGCTCACCGCCCAGCTTCGCGCCCCGACCGACCATTTCCGCATGGACATACTGATCGCCCACCTGGGTGCGCAGCAGGGAGCCGCCAAGGGCATTCCAGGCCCGTTCAAAGCCGAGGTTTGCCATCACGGTGGAGACAATTAAGTTGTCTGGGAGGCGCTGCGTTTCCTTCAGGGTTTTGCCCCAAAAGTAGAGAATGTAATCGCCATCCACCACGCGCCCCTGACCATCGACCGCAATGACGCGATCGGCGTCGCCATCAAAGGCAAAGCCAATATCGGCGTGGTGCTCACGGACGGCGGCTTTCAAAGGTTCCAGATGGGTGGAGCCGCAGTTGACGTTGATGCGATCGCCATCGGGCAATCCGTGGAGGCCAATAACCTCCGCTTGCGTATGGTCAAAAGCGCGATTAGCAATGCCAGCAGCAGCGCCCCAGGCCATATCCAGCACAATTTTGAGCCCCTTGAGATTGAGGTTGGGCAGCGGCTCATACAAAAAGTCAAGATACTGTTCCACCAGGTCGGGGCGATTGTGCCATTGGCCCCAGGCGGTCGTGCTACCGGTCGGTGACGGCACTTCTAAGCCCCGTAACGCTTGCTCAATGTGCTGTTGCACCGTTGGGGGCAACTTCGTACCCTCCGGTCCAAAAAACTTGATGCCGTTATCTTCGGGCGGATTATGGCTGGCGGAAATCATCACGCCCCCGATCGCCCCCACCGAGGGCGTAAGATTAGCCACAGCCGCCGTCGGACAAAGTCCCAGATTCCACACCTCCAGACCGGCGGAGGTGAGGCCAGCCGCCAGGGCCGAGGCCAACATATGACCCGAATTGCGCGAGTCTTGCCCCAACAAAACCGGCCCCTGAGCGCCATAGTGCTGCTGCAACACCCGTCCCGCCCAGTAGCCAATCTGAGTCGCCAAAGGCGCATTCAATAACTCGCCTGCCTTACCACGAATGCCGTCGGTGCCAAACAGTTGCGTTGCTGGCAGGGCCAGCGATTGCCAACCCAGCCCTGGGGGCACCGACCAATCTTGGCGACTCAGCGACCGCGCCGGGGTACTTACCATATAACTGACTCCTCACACATTCTCCAGTGGAGAATACCACCTCCACTTAACAATCTGTAGTCTCTTAGCACAATCCTCTATCTGTTTGATTTGTTGAACTCATTAATCAACCGTTTCCTATGCCTTTCGACTTATCCCCCACCGATGCTCACTCGTTTTATACCGGCCTGCGACAGTTCAATCAGGGAGAATATTACGCCTGCCATGACACCCTCGAAGCCCTGTGGATGGAGGCCCCCATTCCCGAAAAACCGTTTTTTCAAGGGATTTTGCAGCTCGCGGTGGCGCTTTATCACTTAGGTAACCACAACTGGCAGGGAGCAGCCATTTTGCTAGGCGAGGGCAGCCGCCGACTAGAGCCGTTTGAACCTAGCTATCACCGGGTCGATGTCACCGACCTGTTGGACTGCGCTGACGCCTGGCTAGAGACGGTGCAGCAACTTGGCCCCGAGCGAGTCACCGACCTGGCAACCGCGCTGAAGCAAATTCAGCAAGGACAGGCTGGCCCTGGCGAAACGGCGACCCTACCCCGGTGGGAAATCCGTTATGCAGAGGAGGCCCCGCAAACCACCAATTGAATGCTCTAAGTCTGCATATATCCAGCGAAGTGGGTTGGCGATCGCACAAAACTTAATGCGGTGGCGATCGCGACGCCAGGGTAATCTTGATGGCCAGAGAAGGGCTGGCGGCGGCGCTGAAGCGTTGGCAACAGAGTCGCCGGGGCGGTCACAAAAGTGTCGGGCGATCGCCCAGTTGACTCAAGCCCTCCACTAGACTGAAATGGAGGCAGAAACCCAGAGTGAATATATAAGCTAGACAAAGGTAGATTGCTTCAAGACTTTGGCAAAAGTAATCAATCCTGACCAGGATCAGCTTTCGCCTTGCTTTCGGTAAAGGCCGGTTCCAAGTGCCGTCATCCGGAGAGGGGTTCAACCAGGGTTTAAGGGTTTCGACGGCAGTGGTACTCGCGTTGGAACTGGCGATAATAGAAAGGCGTCCTAATGATTTGTGTGAGGGGCAAAAGATGGCGAATGAGTCACGGGGATCGAAAGTGAAGAATACCTATCCTGTTCGCAGCTGGCGGCGATCGCCGGTGGCGCTTACCTTGCTCAGCACCCTGGGCCTGTGGTTGGCGATCGCGCAGACGCCAACTCCCCCAGCCCAGGCCCAAACGGGCAGTCAAGGCACAATCACCTTAAAGGCCGATGTGCAAGAAGCCAATGCGCTGACCGGCGTAATCACAGCTCGAGGCAATGTGCGGATCGACTATCCGACCCGTAACATCACCGCGACTTCAGCCCAGGCGCAGTACTTTAGCGAAGAAAATCGGATGATCCTCAGCGGCAATGTGATTGTGCTGCAGGAGGGCAATCGTCTTGAGGCGGAAACCGTCACCTATCTGATCGACGAAGGACGCTTTATCGCCTTGCCGCAGCCTAACGATCAGGTCGAAACGACTTATCTGATTCAAGATAATCCGACTGGTCCGGCCTCGGACGATGAGGCCACGGACGCAGAGCCTTCAGCGAGTGGTGCGACCAGGGCTCTGCCCGATCCCTCTTTGAGCATCACCCCGCTAGATTAAGGGGTTGGCGAGGTAATGCTGTTGTAAAACGGTGAATGGACGGGCGATCGCTCCGAACGACATCGGGGCCTGCTGATAGCGGTCCGGTACATCTCGCCGCCATGCTTTTGACCGCATCTGCTGAGTTGCTTTACAAAGCAACTGGGCAGGCTTTGATAAAATTTGAGCCGAGTCTTGGTAAACCTGCCGGGTAGATAACCTCTTGAAGATTGTTCTCGAAAATGTGGGAAAGACCTATGGCAAACGCCAGGTAGTCCATCAGGTCAGCTTGTCGGTCGCCCAGGGCGAAGTCGTTGGCCTGTTAGGTCCAAATGGAGCGGGCAAAACGACCACGTTTTACATGGCGACCGGGCTCGAAAAACCCGACGCGGGTCGAGTCTGTTTGAATCAAATTGACATCACCGACTTGCCCATGCACCAGCGCGCCCGGTTGGGCATTGGTTATTTGGCGCAAGAACCCAGCATTTTTCGCAATTTGTCGGTGCAAGATAATCTGCTGCTGGTGATGGAGCAAACCGCCGTGCCTCCCCAGGCCTATCAAGAGCGGCTACACGGCCTACTCAAAGAGTTTCGGCTGGAAACCGTCGCCGATACGCTGGGCAATCTTGTATCGGGTGGTGAACGGCGGCGCACCGAATTAGCCAGAGCCTTAGCCGCCGGGGAAGAAGGCCCACGGTTTTTATTCCTGGATGAACCCTTTGCCGGGGTCGACCCCATCGCCGTCAATGAGATTCAACTGATGGTTACGCAACTGCGCGATCGCGATATGGGCATCCTCATCACTGATCACAACGTCCGCGAGACCCTCCAGATCATCGATCGGGCTTATATCATGAGCGAGGGGCGCATTTTAGCCTCGGGCACCGCTCATGATCTCTACAACAATCCGCTGGTACGGCAACATTATTTAGGGGAGGACTTCAAACTCTGACGCTTTGACGCCGCCTATCCGTATTGTTGGTCACTTTGTTCGAGCCTCTGGTCACGTTATATGGATACTTCGTTTTCAAACTCCACTGTGCCGCAACCGGCTCGTAAACCTTTTGCGCGGTATCAGGTCTCTTTGATGGACTGGTATATCCTGCGAGAAATTATGCTGCCCTTCTTATTTGGGGTGGGCGCATTTTCCTCGATCGGCATCTCCGTCGGCGCGTTGTTCGAGTTGATTCGCCGAGTGACGGATTCGGGGCTTTCGATTGGGCTGGCGATGCAAATTTTTGCCCTCAAAATGCCCGAATTCATCGTGCTGGCGTTTCCGATGTCTACATTGCTGGCCACGATGATGTCTTACAGTCGCATGTCGGCAGACAGTGAGTTGATCGCCCTGCGGGGCTGTGGTGTCAGCATTCGGCGGATCATTGCCCCTGCGATCGTGTTCAGCATTATGGTCACTGGGGTCACGTTTGCGTTTAACGAACTGATTACCCCGGCAGCCAACTATCAGGCCGACATGACGCTAGATCGGGCCTTGAACTCGGAACGTCCGCCGTTTACAGAGCGCAATATTCTCTACCGCGAGTTTGAAGACGCCGATGATGATCCCAATGAGCAGCAAATGAAGCGGCTCTTTTACGCCCAGCGCTTTGATGGCGATCGCATGTATGGCTTGACCGTGCTGGATTACACCCAGGAAGGCTTAAGCCAAATCATCAGTGCCGACTCCGCGATTTTTGACCTGCAAGAAAAAACTTGGGACTTTTTCGACGGCACGATTTACGCTGTTTCGCCGGATGGCTCTTTTCGGCACATCATTAAATTCGAAAATCAGGAAGTGCAGCTGCCGAGCACTCCTTTCGACATCGCCAACCGGACGAAAGACGACGCCGAAATGAACATTGCTGAGGCTTCTCAGTACTTGCGCGATGTCATTAGCAAAACCGGCAATGAACGTTTGATCCGCACCTTTGAGATTCGAATTCAGCAAAAATATGCCCTGCCGTTTGTGTGTGTGGTATTTGGCTTGGTTGGGGCTTCTTTAGGCGTGCGCCCACAACGCACCGGCAAAGCGACCAGCTTTGGCATCAGTGTGATCATTATTTTTGGCTACTATCTACTCGCCTTTATCTCCAATGCCCTGGGTGAGGTTGGGGTGCTCTCGCCATTTATGTCAGCTTGGGCACCAACTATTCTGTTCCTCGGGGTCGGCGTTTATCTCATGCAGCGGGTCTCAAATTAAGGTGAGCAAGGCTAACAGCGCCAGCATTGAGCAGTCTTGACCCAATGCTGGGCGATCGCGCGACCAATGTTCCTGAGATCCTGCGGGCACGATTCATCCACAATTCGCTGCAGGACTGTGGGCTGAGCGGAATCGTTTACGGTGTGCTGCTACGTTGCTTAAATCCTTTTCTCTTTGGGGCGTTGCTCACCTCACGGAGTCCCTCGGTAGCACCTTCCTCGCCGCTGGGCTAGGGCAGTGATGGGGAACCTGTTAATTGCACTGAGAAAAATTGCCCTTTAACGGCCAGGTGTTGGCTCGGTCAATATCAAACGCCCAAGCAGACAATTCACAAGCCGAATCGGGTAATTCAGAGCTAGAAAAAGTCACCGTCCAGAGCAAACTATCATTGGGCATATCGGGCACTAAATTCATCACTTCAGCGGTAAAACTTCGGTGGGCGAATTTGGGCGTTAACCCCGCAACTTTAAAGCCAACATCGCGCTGGAGTTCTGGGTCTCGATAAGCCAAAATTACGGCATCGGGCTGGGTATTGTGACGAGACCGTTTAACCCAGCCCAATGCGACAGATTCCTGAGGCGGCTGAGCGGAATTGTCGGCTGCAGTATCATCATGAGAAATCGGGCTGGGAATAGAAGATACCAATTGAATAAAACTGCCGATGGGGCTAAAGGAATTATCTGCCATCGTCAGATCAGCAGGAAATTGAGTCTCTAGTCTTGGAATATTCAAGGTGCCAGCATTGATTAGTAGTTCCGCTTTTGAAGCCAGCAGGGAATAATTTGGATAGAGACTATTTTCAATGCACTGCTGATCAACAATTTGGTTTAGAAAAATCAGACAGGTCTTGCCCTGATATCGCTCTAGCTGTGAAACATAGCCCCATCTGAAGCCTGGAATGCTTGACAACGTAAAGGAGATTAGTGCAATGGTGGCAATGCAGAAAAAGGTGTTTTTCAATAACCTTTCCGAGGGGAAATGGTGCTGCTCTGAAGCGAGCTGAGATCGCTTGATCAACCCAACCAAGACCACTAGTAAGCCTACGAGGCTAATATAAAAAGGTGTCGCAAAAGTCACATAACGTCCCGACAAAGACTGTTCGATGCCGAACCCGACCCGACCCAAAGTAGTGATTGTGCCTGACACGATCGCATAAGCAGCAAAGGTCTGCCAGCCAATTGTCTGATAGAAAAAATCGGCGAGATTGCGGCTATAGCGGTAACACAGCAGCAGCACAGACACAAATACTAAAAAGGAAAGAATGCCGATCGCGACACGACCTTCAAAGTCTAACCATTTGCCCATTGGGCCTCCCAACCAACTAAAAAAGTAAGCCAGGGTTTCTAAAGGATGCTGAACCGCATAAGTATAGGTGGGATGATGACCAGGTCGGACATAATTGCGGAAATAAAGCCAAACGTTGAGGAAAAAGATACCCAGCCAGGCCGCTAAAAATGCCGTAGTCCGCTTGAGTTGTTTATGGGTATTCAGTTCCGACCAAAGCAGCACGGGGGGCAGAACGATCCAAGTCAATAGACCGTTAGCAAAAGAAAATGTGGCGATCGTGCAAGCTGAGGCAGCTCCCAAAAGTTTTACGGATGACTGCAATCGTGAATACGCTAAAGCCGTGCAAAATGAAACTACTAAAAAAGGCATAAACGTTGCTAATTGCAGACCCCACAACCAGTTTTCTCGTTGAGAAAAAGCAAAGATTAGCAATCCAGCACTGAATAGACCTAGCCACTTCGCGAGTTTGACACTGGCGTCAGTCGTATACTCGAACAATCGATAAATATTCCAATAGGTCAAACATCCCCACAATAGCGACACAAACATTTGAGATTTAACATTCCAGGAGCCTAGCCGAGCCAAACCGAAGAATATCAGACGCGGAAAGAACGGTCGATGCTCGTTGTGTTGAGCCACTAGAGATCGCCAATGAAAGTCCCCCGCAATAAGCTGAACAAAATCATTGCCAGGAGTATCCCACTCATCTAAATAAGGTACATCGACCCCATACTTTAGGATGTACAGCCCCACCAACAGCGGCGGCATAAGTACCCAAAATTTGATGATTTTGCTGAACAGAGATGGGGAAACTAGCATATATTTAGCTCGGCCTGATGCTCTCGTATACTACTGCTCTGCGGTATACAGATCTCCCCAGCGGGTGAAGGATCAGTCAATGTTGCTCCCAACGCCTGCCAGTGATTGGCGATCGCTGGCAGACTGGCAGGGAAAGAGATTATTTGCTTAGTGTGTTTCAGCTAAATAAACGTCCGCCCAATACACTCACTTCGGCCCCTCTCCTGAAGGACAAGGCAGAACAGTTTCACGGTCTCTAGAAGCTTCTTGAATCGTCGACATTTGAAAGGGGTACCGCGTCAGGGTTTGGCGAATGCTCCGGCTGATCCCCATTATTCAGGGGGCAGACAGATCTAGGCGGTGAATAGCCCTTTATTCAAGGGCGCGGCGACAGCGGGGGGAGCTTACGGGACGCTACACAGATACCGCACCGCAGTGCGCCCCTACAGGCCACTTTAGAACACCTTTACAGAATTTCCTTCGCTAGCATGAAACCACCCCGTTCTCCCCAAGGGCGAGGGGTACTAGATTCCGCCAGTTCCCCTTCTTCTCTGGAGCGAAAGGGCGAGGGAGAAGGACTAACCGAGATGTTTGACACCTTGAATTACTTTTAGGGAGCATCCTCAAGTGATAATCCGCAACCCTTCACACAGTCGCTTGAGAGAACAACTCGCGCACCTTCTCAATTGCCATCCCGATATTTTTTTAGGAGATCTCTGGAAAAGAATTTCCCACTGGTCGGGTGTCACATAGCCCTATGGGCATGGCTCCGCTAAAGCGCAGCGTCATGCACCACAGCCGGGTATTTTGGTTCCTGGAGATCTCCTGAATAGATGCGCCGATGCACTTAGTACACAGGCGGAAGCAACCACCCGACAGCAGCGTCGCATTAATCCGTGGGAATGTAGGTTGGGGTCACATTGGCGGGCCGATAACCAGCGGCAATGCAGCTGGCGAGGGCATCTTCGGTGGTGTAACCCAGTTCGTCGGCGATGCCCGTAACGCAGGCGGCATAGCGTTCTGGCAAAATCGTGCGGTGACAGCGAGCGAGAACAGCCAGAGAGTCATCCACGACCAAGGCATTGTGGATGTCGGCAACGCAGGTGGCGACTTCGTCAGGACGGCGATCGCGGCTACAGGCCGATAACGCTGCCGTTGCTGTCACATCCGCCGCATTCAGTACTCCGGTCACGCAGCTTGAGACATCGGTCGGGCGATAGGAACCAGCACAAGCGATCGCCGCCACATCGGCCTCGATTCCAGCAGCTAATAACTCCCTGGCACAGAGGTCATAGTCCAAATCGTTGGCTTGCGCCTGGACCGGACTACTCATCAGAGGTAAACTACCCGCTGACAAGAGAGCTCCGGCCAGAAACGGTATCACCGGCCACTGGAAAAGTTGCAACGTCCGAGAAAAATGAATCATGACAGAAGATTAACGCTTTTATCAGTTGATTAACGGTTAAATAAGCCTTGTCAGCAAAAATTAAGGCTAATTTACGATTATCTGAGGTCTTCTCTGTAAAAGTCCCCTTCTTATTCCACCATAATCTGACCGATCTGGAATGAGCGCGGCGGTTCTAATCTTCTACAGTAGAAGATAGTTGACCCGTTACCTACGTAAACCTGAGGGTATCTCGCTATGCATTTGAGTGACGTAACTCACCCGAACCAGCTTCATGGATTGTCGATTCATCAACTCGAGCAAATTGCCCGGCAAATCCGTGAAAAGCACCTGGAAACCGTCGCCACCAGTGGAGGTCATTTAGGACCGGGTTTGGGGGTTGTAGAACTGACATTGGCACTTTATCAAACCCTCGATCTAGATCATGACAAAGTGATTTGGGATGTCGGTCACCAAGCCTATCCTCACAAGCTCATCACCGGGCGTTACCACAACTTCCATACCCTGCGTCAAAAAGATGGGGTCGCTGGCTATTTGAAGCGCTCCGAGAACCCGTTTGACCATTTCGGCGCGGGGCACGCTTCCACCAGTATTTCCGCTGCCCTGGGCATGGCGCTGGCTAGAGACATGCAGGGCGACGACTACAAAGTGGCCGCCATCATTGGCGATGGGGCGTTGACCGGCGGCATGGCGCTGGAAGCGATTAACCATGCGGGGCATTTGCCCCACACCCGGTTGCTGGTGGTGCTCAACGACAACGAAATGTCCATCTCGCCGAACGTCGGGGCCATTCCTCGCTACTTGAACAAAATGCGTCTGAGTCCGCCGATGCAGTTCTTGACGGACAATCTGGAAGAGCAGTTCAAGCATTTGCCGTTTGTCGGCGACTCCCTCACGCCCGAACTTAGCCGTGTCAAAGAAGGCATGAAGCGGCTGGCGGTGCCGAAAGTCGGAGCCGTATTTGAGGAACTGGGCTTTACCTATATGGGGCCAGTAGACGGGCATAACCTGTCAGAGCTGATCAACACCTTTAACGAGGCTCACAAAATTGAAGGTCCCGTGCTGGTGCATGTGGCGACGGTGAAAGGCAAGGGGTATGCGATCGCGGAAGAAGATCAGGTCGGCTACCATGCCCAAAACCCCTTTGACCTCGCCACCGGCAAAGCGAAGCCCTCGAATAAGCCGAAGCCTCCCAAATACGCCAAGGTCTTTGGCAATACTCTGACGAAAATTGCGGAAGATAATCCCAAAGTGGTCGGTATTACCGCCGCGATGGCTACGGGGACTGGCCTCGATATTCTTTGCAAAAAGTTGCCGAAGCAGTACATTGATGTCGGCATTGCGGAGCAGCACGCCGTCACCCTCGCCGCCGGCCTCGCCGCCGAAGGTATGCGCCCCGTAGCGGCGATCTACTCGACCTTCTTGCAGCGAGCTTTTGACCAGATTATTCACGACGTTTGTATTCAAAAGCTCCCGGTGTTCTTCTGTCTCGACCGGGCGGGCATTGTTGGGGCTGATGGCCCCACTCACCAGGGCATGTACGATATCGCCTATCTGCGATCGATTCCCAATATGGTGCTGATGGCCCCCAAAGACGAGGCCGAACTCCAGCGCATGATCGTCACGGGTATCAACTACATCGATGGCCCGATCGCGATGCGCTATCCCCGTGGCAGTGGCGTCGGTGCGCCCCTCATGGAAGAAGGTTGGGAAGAACTTCCCATCGGTAAGGCTGAGGTCTTGCGGCGTGGCGATGATGTGCTGATTCTGGGCTATGGCTCGATGGTCTATCCGGCCTTGCAGACCGCTGAAATCCTCAGCGAACATGGCATTCAGGCAACGGTGGTGAATGCCCGCTTTGCCAAACCTATTGACGAAGCGTTGATTCTGCCCCTCGCCCGCCAGATTGGCCGCGTAGTCACGATGGAAGAAGGTTGCACAATTGGCGGTTTTGGCAGCGCGATCGGCGAAGCAATTTTGGATGCCCAGGTGTCTGCTCAAGTGCTGCGTTTAGGGGTACCGGATGTGCTGGTCGACCACGCCACCCCTGACCAATCAAAGGCGACTCTGGGCCTGACGCCATCGCAAATGGCGAACACTATTTTGGGCAAATTTCAGCTCGCGGAGTTGACCGCTGCGACGCTACAGCAGACCTAAACCGGCTTTAAACCTCATCCAGTTTCAGAAGTGGGGGTTTGACATCTCGCCCGACCTCACCGCCTATGGCACCTCTCCTTACCAAGGCTACCGTGTACACACATCTCGAATGAAAGCCCAAAATCCTGCATTTGCCCCCCTCCGCCCCCCAATTCTGGAGGGGACATAACGGCAAAGTCCCCCGGAATCGGGGGATTTAGGGGGCCATTAAGCCGGAAAAGACAGACCAAAGACTTATGTGTACACCGTAGCCTTCCCAAGGAGAGGCTTAACGACAGTCTGGTTCCTCTCCTTTCCAAGGAGAGGTTAGGTGAGGTTTTGACGGGCGAACATAAGTCCAGTTTTCAATTTAGACGTGGTTTATCAATTGACTTCAATATGAATGCCGGGAGGGTTTTACTTTCGGCTTTTTTTAGGTTTATACGCCTCTCGATAAGCCTATCGACAGAATCTCCTGCTGCAGGGATCACCCTATCAGGGGATGGGAATTGACCTATCTGTAGCTATTTTGAAATCAATGCCAGCCAATCATATTGAGGGATTTCAAAAATGGCTACTGAAAAAAATAAGTCTTACGCAGAAAAGAACGAAGAGCGGGTTGAAAAGGCGATCGACAACATCGAAGATGCGCTGACGGACGACAAAGATAAAAAGCCTGAAGTCAAGTCCAAAAGTCCTAGCGATAACAAGTAATCGTTGGATTAACTTAGCAATTCATGCCGTGGATCAGCAACTGAACGGAGCGCGATCGCCTCGGCAAACTTATCCGCAATGGCGGGAAAAGCAAGATACCTATCATGGCGATCGTGGGGCCAAAAAGCAAGAGGCGAACGCACTCAGCATCCGCATGAAGCTCAGCAGCAAAATTAGTTGCTGAGCTTCTTTAAAAAAATTGAAAAAATTTGAGAAGCATTGCCTGAAACTGTTGAGGGCATTGGTGAGAGAAGTGAGTTATTCCCAGAACTCTTTTCCTGAATACCAACAAAAACTTTGTTCACAACGGCAAATATAAAACGAGGTTTTCCCAGTCTTTTGGTTCACTACATTGAGTGATTAAAAGAATTTCGTCAATGATTTGTCTTGTAGAAGTACGGTCGTTTACGACGAACATTCCGGGCATCTGAATTCCTTGTGCCATGTTTGCATAGAAAAAATCTGGCATGGTGGCGCGATCGTGGGTCAAGATAATTCGGCTATTGCTTATGGCCCAACTGACAATATCTGGATCTTCTGCATTCCGAAGGCCAACATCTTGAACCCGTAATAAATCCAAGTTAGGTTCCCTTAACAGTAATCCCCTGACAATGTCTCCGTTGAAATTTTCGTCACTCAGAAACCGAAACATGTTAGACCTGTTTCTGAGCGAGTAACCTGGCTCGAATCTCAGCCGTATCAGGTTGAATATCTACGATTTTCTGCTTAACAGATTCGGCTTTTTCTTCTCGTTGCTGGAGATAATTCTGAACTTCTGGTTGATGCCGCAGATAATAACCGATGGTCATGTAGGTATCCGACAAAGACAGCGTTGGATAGCGTTGAACAATCGATTCCGCAGAAGCCCCATCCTGAAAGGCTCGAATTACGAGTTCCAATAGTACTCTGGAATCACCAACTCGAATTGCCCCAAATTCATCTTGTCGGAGTGGCGGAGTTTCTTTTTCTATTGTTAAGGTCATGCTGGTGTCCCCCTAGTCCAAAGTGTTGAGGATTTTAGAATTTCAAGTTTTGTTTGTAATAGCAGTTTGTATTTCCTCAATAGTGTATGGCTCCTTCCGAAGATGAGCGACAGCATGGCAATTTGGACATAGGGGCTTTAAATCCTGAACTGGATCGAGTATATAGGTAGCGCCAACTTTAGAAATTGGCGTGACATGATGAATATGGATGAAGTTTTCCGCAATTTTGCCATAAATATCCGACATCTTTAAACCGCAGGCTTGGCATACACATCCATAATGAGCGATGCACTTGTTTCTAGCCTCTCGGTCGCGCTCGTATCGATTGACGTTGATCCTAGCTACCGCGCCTTCAGCGTATAGTCTCGGCTCTTCTTGCGCAATTTCTTCAGCAACTTGTACTCGCCAGGCTGCAACTAGTTGATAGATGGGAAGAGATGAAATATGGTGGGGTATATTAGTGCGTTTGCCGACTCTGATTCCAAGTTTGTCAAGCTCATCTGGCGAACCGATGACGATAAACCCTGCTTTATCAAAAAGAGCACAAGGATACTTAGTAATTGCTGCATAGAAGTTACCCCACTCGCTGTACAGGGCTTGCTGGCAGTCGATACCTAACGTTTTTGATAGCTCTTTACCCTTACCCATTGATCAAATAGATACCTGCATTATCTAAAATTTAACGTGTGGCAACTTGAGCTCTTTGTTTACCTTGAGTAGCTCCATACTTGTAATAGGCGGCGCAAGCGCCCTCGGAGGAAACCATGCAAGCACCGATGGGATGTTCGGGGGTGCAGGCAGTGCCAAAGACCTTACATTCCCAGGGCTTTTTGACCCCCTGGAGGATTTCGCCACAGGCACAGGCTTTGTGGTCGGCGATGCGCTGGTGGGGCAGGGTGAACTTGGCCTCAGCGTCGAACTGTATATAGTTGGGGTGCATTTTGAAACCGGAAGCGGGGATGTCGCCCAAGCCGCGCCACTCGAACTGCTCGCGCACGGTGAAGACTTGGGCGAGGGCATCGATCGCGACGGGGTTGCCGTCGTGGTTGACCAGGCGCGTGTACTGGTTTTCCACTTCACAGCGCCCTTCGGCCAATTGGCGTAGCACCATCCAGAGGGATTGCAGAATGTCCAGCGGTTCGAAACCGGCCACAGTGACAGGTTTGCCATAGCGTTCAGCGATGACCTGGTAAGGGCGGGTACCGATGACCATGCTGACGTGACCGGGACCAATGAAGCCATCGAGCTGCAAATCGGGATTGCTGAGGAGGGCTTCCAACGCCGGGACGACGAGGACGTGGTTGCAGAACAAGCTGAAATTCTGGATGCCTTCGCGTTCTGCTTGAAGGACTGTGAGCGCGGTGCTGGGAGCAGTGGTTTCAAACCCGATCGCAAAAAACACCACTTCCTTTGCCGGATTCTCCCGCGCTAGCTTCAGCGCATCCAGGGGCGAATACACCATGCGGATGTCTGCTCCCTCAGCCTTGGCTTGCAACAAGCTTTGCTGGGAACCCGGTACCCGCATCACGTCGCCAAAGGTGGTGAGAATAACGTTGGGATGCAGGGCGATCGCGATCGCGTCATCCAACCGCCCTTTCGGCATAATGCACACCGGACAGCCAGGACCATGCACCAGCTCCACCGTCGGCGGCAACAGTGATTCCAGACCGTACTTGAAAATAGAATGGGTGTGCCCACCGCAGACCTCCATGATTTTAATGGGGCCAGTGCGGTCTTGGGTGAGTTGCTGGCCTAACCCCGCAATTTCGTGCAGCAAACCTTGGGCTTTTTGAGGATCGCGGAATTCTTGGACGTATTTCATAGCAAAAGGGGTTCGGGGTCTAAGGTTTAGGATTCAGGGTTTTGGCGGTAGGGTGCATCGCTGCGCGGATGCACCCTCTTCAGGTGCCCGCCATCGCCGCGTGGACTTCGGCCATTTCTGCCAGCAGGTCAAGGGTGAGCTGGGCTTCATCGGGGTCGATGCGGTTCATGGCAAAGCCGACATGGACGAGGACCCAGTCGCCGACGCAACCTTCAACGGGGTGGTCTTCGTCCACAATGCAGGCGATGTTGACGGGACGACGGATGCCACCGATATCGACAATGGCGAGTTGCTGCTCTAAGTCGCTGATTTCAAGAATTTGTCCGGGAATGCCTAAACACATGGTTTTGATGATCCTGTTCTTAAAGATTGCGTGGGGTAGGGGAGGCGGAGTTAGTGCCTACAGCGCAAGAACCTCACCGCCTGCGGCACCTCTCCTTAGTAAGGAGAGGTTTAGAGACGTTCGGGTTGAGAGGATTCGGGTTCCTCTCCTTGGCAAGGAGAGGTTAGGTGAGGTTAAGCAGATTCCGGTTCCTCTCCTTGGCAAGGAGAGGTTAGGTGAGGTCAAGCAGACTCCGGTTCCTCTCCTTGGGAAGGAGAGGTTAGGTGAGGTCAAGCGGGTTGGGGATAAAACCATCGTGTTTCAAAAATCAGGTTAAAGAATAAGACTGATGACGGGCAGCGGCGATCGCGACTTGTCCTAACGCAATCCCGCCATCGTTAGGCGGCACGTCATGGGGAATCAGCACGGTCAGCCCAGCTTGTTGGAGCTGCTGCTGTACGGCGACCAGCAAAACCTGATTTTGGCAAACGCCGCCGGAGAGCACGACTTGGGTGAGCTGGTGTTGGTGAGCAAGTGAGATGGCGAGTTGGGCGATCGCCGCTGCCAGCCCCCGATGAAATCGGGCGGCAATGAGCGACTGGTCAACGTCCTGCTGCAAATCTTGCAGGAGTTGGGGCCACATCGAAATTGCCGAGAGGACCGGTTTCTCACTATCGGTTTGGATGGTAAACGCATAGGGTTGGCCGCAATTCTGGTCTGGATTCACTAGCGCTTCGAGCGAGATCGCGCCCTGGCCTTCATAGCTGGCCTTTTCACGACAGCAACCGATGGCGGCGGCAACGGCGTCGAACAACCGTCCGGCAGAGGAGGCGAGGGGCGATCGCGTGCCTGTTTGTAGCATTTGGTCGAGCAAGGTACGGGGCTGGGCAGCAAGGAACTGCACTAGATCGAGATCGCCAAATTGTGCCGCCAGGGCGTCCCAGCCGAGGGCGTTGATGAGCTGGGCGTAGGTGTTGCGCCAGGGTTGGCGGGTCGCCTGAGCCCCCCCCAGCAGGGCGATCGGTTCAAAGTGCGCCACCCGTCGGTAGTCGCGGTAGTTGGCAACCAAAAATTCCCCACCCCAGAGGGTATCGTCGTCGCCGTAGCCTAACCCATCCAGGGCAATGCCAAGCACAGGTTCGGTGTCGATGGGCAGACCATGTTCCACCATCGCGGCGGCAATATGGGCGTGGTGATGCTGGATGCCGTAAAGCGGCAAGTCCTGAGCATCGGCAAGGTCTTGGCCCAGTTTGGTGGAGAGGTAATCTGGGTGGAGGTCGGCAGCGATCGCGGCGGGCTCATGTTCAAACAGGTCGCGATAGAGCCGCAGCGTTGCCTGGTACGCCTCAAAGGCAACTGCGTTTTCCAAATCGCCCAAATGCTGAGACAACATCGCCTCACCGTCGCGGCTCAGGCAAAACGTACTTTTGAGTTCGCCGCCCATCGCCAAAATCGGGGGCGCGTTCTCAAAGCCTTGGGGCAGCCGGAGCGGGGCTGGAGCATAGCCTCTTGCCCGTCGCAAGGTCTGGCGCTGTCCCGCGACCACCCGGACCACGGAATCATCGACGCGGTTCACAATGTCCCGGTTATGCAGCAAAAAGTAGGTGGCAATGTCGCCCAACTTGCTCCGCGCCTCGTCGTTATCAATGCACTGCGGCTCGTCGGACAGGTTGCCACTGGTGAGAACGATGGGGCGATCCAGCCGCTTCAGCATCAAGTGGTGCAGCGGGGTGTAGGGCAGCATCACGCCCAGGGTCGGCAGGTGGGAGACGGAAGGGGCGATGAGGAGGGGAGGGTGAGGGTGTGTTGGCGGAGCCTGCCCAGAGGGCTTGGGTGTGAGGGTGGATGGGGGTTGGGGGTTGGGGAATTTTGAATTTTGAATTTTGAATTTTGAATTTTGGAGTTCTTCTGAATGTTTTCTTTTCAGTAAGACAATGGGGGCGGCGGGGCTTTCGAGGAGGGCGCGTTCGGTGTCGCTGATGTGGCAGTAGGGGGCGATGACGGCAAGGTCGCGGACCATGAGGGCGAAGGGTTTGTGGTAGCGGTGTTTGCGATCGCGCAGCCGTCTCACGGCCTCTTCGTGGGTGGCGTCGCAGGCGAGGTGGATGCCGCCGATGCCTTTGATGGCAACGATTTCGCCACGCTGGAGCAAGGTGCAGACGGCGTCTACGTCATCGAGCAGGGAGAACCTGTCGGTGATGACGGGGCGATCGGCGGCGCGTTCGAGCCAGGCTTGGGGGCCGCAGTGGGGGCAGGCGACGGGCTGAGCGTGGAAGCGGCGGTTCAGCGGGTCGTCGTATGCTTGCTGGCAGGTGGGGCACAGGGGAAAGGTCGCCATGCTGGTGTGGGCGCGATCGTAGGGGATGGCGCGAATGATGCTGAGGCGCGGACCGCAGTGGGTGCAGTTGGTGAAGGGGTAACGGTAAAAGCGTCCGTCGGGGTCGAGGGTGTCGGACAGGCATTGGGGGCAGGTGGCGGCGTCGGGGGAGATTTGGGTGCGGCGGTGTCCGGCGCGGCTGGGGGTAATTTCGAAGGTGGTTTGGGGGAGGGTGGCGATCGCTACCTCCACCCGCTCAACCGACTCAATTTTGGCGAGGGGGGGCGCGCTAGGGCGGAGTTGGGCAACGAAGCGATCGATTTGTTCCGGTGAACCCGCGACGCGGATCATCACCCCTGCGGCATCGTTGTACACTTCGCCCCGTAATTTGCAGGCGCGAGCAAGCTGATACACCATCGGTCGAAAGCCAACGCCCTGCACAGTGCCTTTGACGCGAATTTCAGCAGCGATGGCGGCACTGATATTGGATGAATTGGTAAAGCGTGGCAGATTAGCAACCATGGGTACCTGGCAGGTAACGGTTCGATGTCTCCCAGCAGGACGGTGGTCGTTGCCCGTCAGGCTGCCTAGAACTGATCTCAGGCCATCGCCTCTCATGCTGCCACACCCAACGCCGTCGCTGGCTAACCCAAACACTCTCTTAAGACGCTACGGCTTATCCATAAGTCTCATATGGACAGTTTTCAGGGTTTAGGGACGCGCTCGAAATAAAAGTACCGACTCAGACACGAAACTGCCCCATCAACCCAGCTACCCATCCACTGCCGTCAACCGGGATGTGATTTTCCCGCCAATCCCTTAGGGATCCCTAATCCCCTTGGGCCTAATCCGGCATTGCTGAATGCAACGTCAGTTCGACGGGCTGATTTCGCCCTCTCTCCCGCGGCTACCGCTTATACATAAGTTTCTGACTGACTGCTTCCAGTGGTTTAGCCCCCTTTTCTGGTATGCCCGGAGGGCTTTAAGCCCCCAATTCTGGGGGACTTCAAACTCCAGTCTCCCCCCAGAATTGGGGGGACTAAGGGGGGCGAGTGCGCCTGTTGAGGTGGCAATCGAGATGTGTATAAGCGACAGCTCTCCCGAGGGGAGAAAGACTTCAAACCCTGATTTTTCCGTTAGGAATGGGAATTTAATTAAGTGTGGACAGCCGTCTCGGCTGTCCAAGAGCAGGCAAGATGCCTGCCCGACAAAACTTGGATTTTATAAAATCCTGATTCCTTAGCAAGGATGAAGAAGATCAACCCAGAATCCCCGGCTAGGTCTTTTCATCGATCGCTGAAGTCCCCCAGGGTTCTAATCCTGCAGGGATTTTCAATGCTGCCCGAATATCGATGCGTCCAATGCGCTCTTGTTGGATAACCATCCTGGCCGTCCTGAGTGACAATCCACGACGGACGACTAAACTAAATCCTCGAACCGACCATCTAAAGGCTGTAATCATGCATTGATTCAGGAGCTTTACCAATGCTGCAAAGCCGCGCTACAAATCGCGATTCTCCCGCTGTCGCCGCCTAAAGCCCTCTAAAAATGGTCTTCGCCAAGGACCAAGCGGCTATTCACCGCTTGATCGCTCTACCCTCTGTACCACAGGAGGAGCGAGATCTTTCAGAACCATGGAGGTGTAGTCCAGGTGTCGAAAACTGGGATGAATTCCGCCTTCTGAACTCGGCGTACTGCATGCCGCCATATATGAATTTTTTCAACAGTTTTGGCTCCAGTGCGAGCTGAAATCTTTTGATCGGATTTTTTGACGGGTCCCAGTCCCAGTATGACCATTTTTTTCCTTTGGTTCATAGGGGGATAACCAATCCGTGTGCAGCCTGTTTGTGACTCTATTGAAAGTGTCACTTTTTGCCCAAGCTGGGCTATTCTTAGTCGTCATGGCTCTCAGTTATTAGCTGCTTTCCTACTCCCCGTCATTGATACCAGCTTGGTTCTGAACTATGAAGCTTTGGATTCCGTTTTGGCGCATGGTCTGCCCTCAATTCGACAGACGTCAGCGATCGCTCTCGCGAGTCTCTCAGATGCTCTTGGGAGTGTTAGCCACTGCCCTCGTCTTCTTTTTACACACCGGCCCCCCCCCTACTGCCGGAGCCGTCGACACAGCGGCCCTCTCCAACACTCAGTGGCATCTGGCTTCCTTCCCCGTCGAAGACTTTCAGGCGTATACGTCACCCTTCGGCTATCGTTCAGATCCCTACGGGGGCGAACAGCGCTTTCACTATGGGCTAGATATGGCGGCCCCTTCCGGCAGCTACATTCGAAACTGGTGGGGCGGACAAGTTATCGAAGTTTCTGACGATAGCTCTTGTGGTACCTCGGTGGTTGTGCAGTCGGGCAACTGGATGCACATTTACTGCCATATGCAGGGTTACGTTACTCAAGAGGGGGGCGATCGCTACATGCTCGATAGCGAAGGGGGGCTCCGTATTCGTGAAGGGCAACGAGTGGAAACGGGCACCCGCATTGGACGCATTGGCATGACGGGCCGCACCACTGGCCCCCACCTGCATTGGGGTTTGAAATATAACGATAATTGGGTTGATCCGGCGCTGGTGTTGCAGGCAATGTACAGCAGTCAGCAAGCGGCAGCACCGGGACGATAAGGCGAATTTGGCACTCCCCCTGCGGCTACGGTGTACACATAAGTCTTTGGTTTGTCTTTTCCGGCTTGATGGCCCCCTTTTCTGGTATGCCCGGAGGGCTTTAAGCCCCCGATGCCGGGGGACTTTGCCGTTATGTCCCCCCCAGAATTGGGGGGCGGAGGGGGGCAAATGCAGGATTTTGGGCTTTCATTCGAGATGTGTGTACACGGTAGACCCCTGCGGAGACCGAAAGTCGGCGAGGCGCTCTTAATGCCAATTCTGCGCAGGGGCGACGACAGCGAAGAGCCCCTGCTGTTGTCGCCCCTTTAGTCCAGCTATCCAGTCGGCACAAATGGGTCAAAGCTATTTCAGAAAGGGATTCTAGACTCCGTTTGAGCGACTAAAACCTCACCGCCTGCGGCACCTCTCCTTGCCAAGGCTACCGCTTATACATAAGTTTCTGACTGACTGCTTCCAGTGGTTTAGCCCCCTAAATCCCCCAATTCTGGGGGACTTCAAACTCCGGTCTCCCCCCAGAATTGGGGGGACTAAGGGGGGCGAGTGCGCCTGTTGAGGTGTCAATCGAGATGTGTATGAGCGGCAGCCTTGCCAAAGAGAGGTTTATGAGCACTTTGCTAATTCGATCTATAGCGCTATTTTGAAGAATTGGGATTAGTCTGCCAGCCTTTTTGCCGAGGTTTGGAAGCAGTGCTCTCCAACCGCGTTGTGTCTGCCAATATGATCGAATGGGTATAAGCTACCCAGCTACCCTCACACCCAGCTACCCTAATCCCCTCGTCCTTCTCACCCAGGGATCAGCTCATCGCTTGAGAGCCAGGGTCAGGCCATCGCCGAGGGGGAGCAGGCTGAGGTCGATGCGATCGTCCTGGGAAAGTTTTTGGTTCAAAGCGCGAATTCTTTGGGTGCGGTTGTCGGTGACCGTGGGGTCGGCAACGCGACCATTCCAGAGCACGTTATCGATCGCAATCAGGCCCCCCGATCGCACGAGTTGCAGGGCTTGCTCATAGTAGGTGTCATAGCTGCTTTTGTCGGCATCGATAAAAGCAAAATCAAAAGTCTGAGTTTCGCCGGCATTAATTAAGTGTTGCAGAGTCTCAGTGGCCGGAGCGAGGCGCAGATCGATTTTCTCGGCGACGCCAGCCTTTTGCCAGTACCGCCGGGCAATCGCGGTGTACTCTTCACTCATATCGCACGCCACTAACCGCCCCGTTGGCGGCAAGGCGAGGGCCACCGCCAAAGCACTGTAGCCAGTGAACACCCCCACCTCTAAGGCCCGCTGCACCTGGGCGAGTTTCACTAACAGCGCCATAAATTGTCCCTGCTCGGGCGCAATCTGCATTTGCCCCATCGCATGGTTTGCCGTTTCTTGACGTAGCTCCGTGAGCACGGGGTGTTCCCGCAGGGAAACCGACAGCAAATAGTCGTAAAGATCTGCGTCCAAACCGATGCTCTGTTTCGACATACGCCTGTGACTCCTCAGATGTGCGGGGCGGCACAGAAGCAGAAAAAATGCGATCGCTCTACGCCGCCAGAGACCCGATATATCCCCCGCAAAGTAGCACAAGCCGAGATTTGCCGAAACTCACTCCACGGAATTGAGGCGATTCAGAGGCGTGTATGCCCAATCGTGACCTTTACGGAAGTCAATGGGAGCGTCTTGTAGCTTAAGATTAAATTAACAATGTGACAAGATTATGGAAACTACTCAATTTGTCCAATTATCTGCCCTGCCAGGGTGGATTATCGGCGTTAGCCATACCCGCCAAAATGGTTACCAATGCTGGATTATCAATTCGGCTTTGGATGTCCTGAACGATGGGTATCAATACACGACCAGTAGCGCAGCCCTGATGGCTGGGCGCTCGTTTATCGAAAGGCAGCAAGGCGCGTAAGCCGACGATCACCCTTGCGACCGACTAGATGGGGCAATCTGACGCGATCGCCCAAAATCCTTGAGAGGGCAGCAACAAGATAGTCTGTCTGAACTAGGGTTGCCCGGTTTCGGTGATCATGAGACAGATTTCTGTACTCAAATTAAACGCTGATTGCTCGATCAGGGTGTCATGTTCTCGCGACTCCGCCTCTCTTCATTAAGCGCTCAAGAGGACGCCTTAAAGACCGCTAGGACGTCAGTGGGCAATCCCCAGACCGTAAGCCCGCCTGGTTGAGCCAAGTCTGCCCCCGTTACCCAGCGACCCCAGCACGCCGCGACTCATCACAACCTGAATGTGAGTTAGGCCCTGACCGATCGCTACGACCCTAACGCCATTTCATTAATGCGCTCCAGCAAGGGCGACTGAAACTTGCGCTTGGCGACAATCTGATCCGCCAGGTAGAGGGCATCGCGAGCGACCCCAGAAAACCGGCCCGAACCCCAGGTGTAGAGCCAGGGCAAGCCAATGAAATACAGTCCTTTGACGGGGGTGACGCCGCGATCGTGGCAGGGTTCGCCCCGGCCATCAAAGACGGGCACCTCAATCCACTGGAAGTTGGCGTTAAAGCCGGTCGACCAGATGACCGAGCCGATATTTGTGTCGGCGAGCGCCATTTCCGTAAACTCCTCCTCCGGTTCCCACACCGGGCGATACGGTGCTTCCAGGGGGGCGTCGAGCTGGTGTCGCTCGATGAACTGGTCGATCGTCGCCTTAATGCTTTCGGCAACGGCATCCGCTTCATCCAAGTGCTGTTTCAAATTGGCTTGGAAATAGAGGCGATCGCCCTCAACATTTTGCAGTCGCCCATAGAGCTTCATGCCCTCAGTGGCAAACTTGCGCAGATCAATTTCGCGCCCGCCATCGCGCCCGGTGAGGTAATGATTGGTGCGATGACGAACGGTTTCTTTTTGAGGGTGTTGGTCGATGGGCATGTCGTAGTAGCCCATTTGGTCGAGCCAGTCCACCACGTCTTTGCCGCGATAGCGACGGGGCGATCGCGGCGCACTCCCTACGCAGAGATGCACTCGACGACCGGCTAAGTGCAGATCTTCGGCAATTTGACAGCCAGATTGCCCCGTCCCCACCACCATGACATCACCCGCTGGCAACTGCTCCGGATTGCGGTACTGCGACGAGTGGAGCTGTTGTATGGAGCGGGGCAGACGCTCGGCCACGCGGGGAATGCGAGGCGTGTGATAACCACCCGTCGCGATCACTACTTGATCAGCGGTGAAGGTGCCGATGGAGGTGTCGACTTCGAAGCGATCGCCCGCGAGTGGTTGAACCCGACGCACCGCCACCCCTTCCTGGACGGGCGCAGCAAAGCTGGCGGCATAGTCCCGCACATATTGCACAATTTCCGACTTGAGCATAAACCCGTCTGGGTCGTCGCCCGCATAGGGAAAACCGGGCAGTTGGCATTGCCAATTGGGCGTCACCAGACAAAAGGAGTCCCAACGTTTGTCTTGCCAGGAATAAGCGATGTGATGCTTCTCAAAAATCAGGTGATCAATGTTCCGTTGCTTTAGGTAGTAGCTGACCGCCAGCCCAGCCTGTCCACCGCCCACAACCAATACGGAATAATGCGTTTTCATAGGTTAAAAACCTGACTAAAAAATGACCACAAGATTTCACGCGGAGAACGATTTCATGAATGAGATAAGTGGCCGCTAAAATCCCAGCCCTGATTGCTCAAGCAGCCTCCGTAGCCTTAGCCAATCAAAACTCCACTAAGACCACAGACTTCCCCAAAAAATGAGAGCGCATTCCCATAGCTGATGGGACTTTAGAAACTTTTTCTAGGCCAATGTCACCCTAATTGGGAAATTTAATCTTCCCTGTAATTTTTGTTACAAAAATATAGGATCTAGCAGTACTGCTAGGGGGAATTGAGAAACTAACCCCCCAGCTGGGCTCCCTAGTTTCTGATCGGAAAAAGTTCATGGGTGTCAGTGTTTGCTGAATGGGTTGTCGGCTAACGCTTAGGGCGATCGCTGGGCGGTTCATTGACTGGGGGAGGGCCATCGCTCTCCTATCACTTTCGATAGGTAGTCGACTACAATTTCCCAAAATTCCGGGGAGAAATGTTCTCTCGGCTATCTTTTGCACTAGGTCTTGGAATTTTGTAAATCTGGATACAAGCCAACCAAAATGAGACCCTTAACGTGCTGATTAACCCCGTTAGGGCGATCGCGTCCTGTGAAGTTTTTTAGGAATTGAATCCATGCCTGAAGTTACGACTCCTGCTCACAAAGTTGGTGATTTTTTCGTTGATTATGAAGAGAAAGTCTTCCCGGATGTGCAGGCAGAACCTGGTGAAAAAGCATTGGTTGCCTTTCACACGGTTGCCTTTGAAGGGTCGATTGGATTAGTGAATTTGCTCCAGGCAACACGTCTGATTCGCAAAGGATTTGAGACTTCGGTGTTGCTGTATGGGCCGGGGGTGACCCTGGGCGTGCAGCGCGGGTTCCCCAAGCTGGGGGACGAAGCGTTTCCCGGTCACCTAGCGATGAACAATCAGCTCGTCAAAGTGATGGAAGAAGGCGGCAAAGTTTACGCTTGTCGGTTTGCGCTCCAGGCCCTTTACGGTCATGGTGAGCCTTCACTCATTCCGGGTATCAAGCCGATTAATCCCTTAGATGTGCTGGATATTGTCCTGCTGCATCGTAAAGAAGGGGCTTTTGTGCTCGATACCTGGACGATGTAACCCCGGCTCGCTGCTGGTTTTCGGCGGACAGGGATTTTCTCCGCTACGAGTCAGCAGCGATCGCCCGTTGGTTTGTGTGTGTTTCCTAAGGCTGCTTGTTCGTTCTCACGTTGCTTGCTATGACTGATATCCCCAAGATTCGCGCGGCGGCGGTGCAGATTAGCCCCGTCCTCTATAGCCGCGATGGCACGACAGAAAAAGTGCTAGAGGCGATCGCCACCGCCGCTAAGGAAGGTGTGCAACTGATCGTCTTTCCGGAAACCTTGATTCCCTACTATCCATACTTTTCTTTTGTGCAGCCGCCCGTGTTGATGGGCAAGGCGCACATGCAGCTTTATGAAGAGGCGGTGACGGTGCCGGGGCCAGTAGTGGATGCGGTCAGTCGGGCGGCGCGTTCTTACGGCATGGTGGTAGTACTGGGGGTCAATGAGCGCGATGAAGGATCGCTGTACAATACTCAGCTCATCTTTGATGCCGACGGCACCCTGCTTCACAAGCGCCGCAAAATCACGCCGACCTATCACGAGCGCATGGTGTGGGGGCAAGGTGACGGTGCTGGCCTCGCGGTGCTCGATACGGCTGTCGGTCGGGTCGGCGCTTTGGCCTGCTGGGAGCATTACAACCCCCTGGCGCGATATAGCCTGATGGCCCAGCACGAGCAGATTCACTGCGGTCAGTTTCCGGGGTCGATGGTGGGCTCGATTTTTGCTGACCAGATGGAAGTGACGATGCGCCACCATGCACTGGAATCGGGCTGTTTTGTGGTGAATGCCACCGGCTGGCTCACCGCCGAGCAAAAGGTCCAGATTACGCCCGACGAGAAATTGCAAAAAGTCCTGAGTGGGGGGTGTTACACCGCCATCATTAGCCCGGAAGGGGTGCCACTTAGCGATCCGGTTGTCGAGGGTGAGGGCATGGCGATCGCCGATCTCGACTTTTCCCTCATCATCAAGCGCAAACGCATGATGGACTCCGTCGGTCACTACGCCCGTCCTGACCTGTTGCAGTTACAGCTCAATCAGCAACCCTGGTCGGTCATGCAGACCCAAGCCGCGCCGAGGCCGCCGCTCGCGATGCCAGAATCGGGCACATCCCTTACCGAGACGCCACTGCCCGCTCCGGAACCGACGGCCTCTGATTAGCCCGCTGCTGGCGATTTCCAGCATCAGCAACCTCAACTTTTTCAACGCTGCTACTGCCCGCTTCAAGAAATTATGAACAAGCAACGCCTGATTACTGAATTGCAAACCCACGGCCTCAAGATGGTCGATCCGGCAGTGGGGGCAACGGGTCGCAAAGGGGGAGCCGGTCCGTCTGACCATAAAGCGGTGACGGTGGATGGCACAACCGTTATGGTACCCATCTACACCGGGACCGCCAGCCAATCTCCTTACACCGTGACGGCGACCGATGCCGTAGCGGGGCAGTTAGCGCTGGCGGATAAACCCGTTGCGCCGATCGCGTTTCCCCAGCAGCCTCAGTTCTACAGCCTGACCACCGCCGATGGCATCCCCTACTGGAAGATCGCCCTGCTGCACAGTCACGATGTCCTAGCGACGACCGTGCAGCAAACCTGCATGCGCTACCGGGATGAGGCCACCGCTTGCCAGTTTTGCGCGATCGAAAAATCCTTGAATGCCGATCGCACCATCGCCCGCAAAACCCCGGAACAGCTCGCCGAAGTCGCCGAAGCCGCCGTCCGCCTGGATGGGGTGAAACATATGGTGATGACGACAGGGACGCCCAACAGCAGCGATCGCGGGGCGGCCTATCTCACAGAGTGCGCCCGCGCCATCAAAGCCCGCGTGAATCTGCCGATTCAGGCTCAGTGCGAACCGCCGGACGATTTTGTTTGGTTTGAGCGCATGAAAGCCGCCGGCATTGACAGCTTGGGCATGCACCTGGAAGCTGTCGACCCGGAAGTTCGCGCCCGCATCATGCCCGGCAAAGCAGAAGTGCCCCTGGCTCATTATTTCGACGCCTTTGAGGCTGCCGTGCCGGTCTTCGGGTGGGGGCAGGTGAGCACCTACCTGCTGGCCGGACTCGGCGATAGTTTGGAAACGTTGGTAGAAGCCAGCGATCGCCTGATTAACCTCGGCGTCTATCCCTTTGTCGTGCCCTTTGTCCCCATCACCGACACGCCCCTGGCAAACCATCCCGCCCCTAGCAGCGACTTTATGTTTGCCCTGTATCAGCGGGTCGGGGCGCTGCTCAAAGCCGCTGGCATGACGTCTGAAGAGATCAACGCAGGCTGTGCCAAATGTGGAGCCTGCTCAGCCCTCTCCACCTTTGAAAAGTAGCTGGGTGGCGGGCGATCGCGCCGCCAAGGACAGAGTGATAGGCTGGTAAATACTTGCTGACCAAATGTATCTGTTTAGCGTCGTAGTCCATGCTTTGCTGATGCGTAAGTGTTGCGGCCCCCATCCCTAGCCCTTCCCCCAATGCTGAGGGAAGGCACCGGACTCCCCTCTCCCAAGCTTGGGAGAGGGGGTGGGGTGAGGGCATAGACCGCGCTAAACACATACAGGCAAGTGTTTTTCTTTGAACCTAATCTGTCATGGCAAACCTCAAGCGGACTCGCGAGGATATTCTCGAAGCGGTCATCGATACCATCCACCGCAAGGGCTTGACCGCCACCGGACTGAGCGAATTATTTACCTTGAGCGGCGCTTCGTCAGGGAGTTTTTACAACTACTTTGAGTCAAAGCAGGCCCTGGGCCACGCCCTGATCGATTTTGAGTGGCAAAAATTAGCCCAAAATGTTTTGGCTCCCGCCGTTCAGCAACCCGGTTCACCCCTTGAACAACTCTTTTGGATGCTGGACACGTTGGAAGCAAAGCAGCATCAGGAGCCCTTTTGTGGGGGGTGCCTCCTCGGCAATCTGATTGTGGATCTAGTCGAGCAAGATGATAGCTTTCGCGAACATCTACAACAGGTGTTTGCCCGCTGGGAAGGGGCGATCGCCCAACAGCTCCAGCAAGCCCAAGACCACCTGCAACCGGGCACCGACCCCCAGGTACTCGCCGCCCAAATGATGACCGCGATCGAAGGGGCCATGCTGATGGGCAAACTGCATCGCGATACGGCGCGACTGCGTCAGAGCTTTGACGTGGCGCGTCAGTTGCTCAGCCATGCGATCGCGACCAATCATGCCACAGCCGCCGCCATGCCCTCAAAACTGTAGCCGTCGACACGGTTCCTCAGCTGAGATTTTCCTTTAATCTAAATAGATAGATCGTTCTATTTGGTGAACCTGATGTCAGAAACCACTAAGGTGTCCCTCGCGCCGATTCCCCAAGATGGGCTCAAGGAGTTGGGAGAAAAAAATCGGGCTAATCCCGCCGATAAGACGCTAAAAGTCAAAACTGTCTGTGAAGGCAAGTTTCGCAGCTTGAACTACGCTCGTGACTTAGAGCCTTTTGTCATTGATGAGCCGCCCGGCTTGCTGGGAGACAACACCGCTCCCAACCCCTCCGAAATTGTGCTCGGAGCTTTCGGGTCTTGTTTGGCGGTGGGTCTACAGGCCAATGCGGCAGCCCGAGGCATTACCCTCACCAAGCTGGAGATTGCGCTAGAAGGCGATATCAATATCACCAGCACCTGGGGCACGGGCGAACTCGGCAAACCGCAAATTGGTTTCACTGATGTGCGGGTCAAGGTAGACATTGACGGGGATGCTCCCCAGGAAGTGTTGGCGGAGATGGTGGCTCACGCGAATGAATGGTCGCCCGTTTCGGCCACGCTGCGCAACCCCATGCCCGTGAGCGTCGAAATGGTCAATTCATAGGCCTGGCTATGAGTGCCTGGGTAGGTAGAATCGGCCCAAAGCTGAAAATTTGTCTCAATTTAGGAGCCGATTCACCACCATCCCAGTGCGATCGCCCGTCCCTAATCGAACTTTTACGTAAGCCTTTTAGCAGAAACTTTCGGCCTTAGCTTGTACCTTAAAGCCGGATAGTGAGCAGTCTTGGCAGCAATGATCAAATCACCTTGACTCCTATCACTATCGCCTTTGCAAAACTCGCAGCAAATTCACAATGCAGACCCTTCAAGCCACTTCTCCAAAAAATCCTACTAGCTCTTTTCAGACTGCCGCTGATGCCGTTCGGGATGTTGTACAACAACATCTGATGCCTAAAGTTTCTGATATTGACTTAAACGGTGAATATCCCACTGAAATTTTGCATCTACTGGGGGCAGCCGGAGCCTACGCCCATGCCGTTACCCCAAAATTTGGCGGCACTGGTTTAGGTCTAAAAGGGGCGATTCAAAGCATCGAAGAAGTTTCTAAGGCTTGCCTCTCGACTGGATTTATGGTTTGGTGTCAAGTGGCCTGCACCTGGTACTTGCAAAATACGGCGAATCAAGCATTGGCAACCCAGTGGCTGCCTGATATCGCGACCGGCCAGAAGTTGGCGGGAACGGGGTTATCTAACCCCATGAAACATTTCGCCGATATTGAAAAAATTGCTCTGACGGCAGAGCCGGTGGCGGGTGGCTTTCGCGTCAATGGCCTGTTGCCGTGGGTGTCGAATTTGGGGCCGGGGCACTTGTTTGGCGTAGCGGCCAAAATTACCGATAGTGATGAGTACATGATGGCAGTGGTCTCCAATGACTTGGACGGCATGACCCTACGCTGTAATGCTCATTTCATCGCCCTGGAAGGCACGGGTACCTATAGTTGTGTGTTCCGCGATGTGTTTGTGCCCGACTCCATGGTGCTGGCCGCTCCCTGCGAAGACTATGTGCTGCGCATTCGCCCCGGCTTTATTTTGACCCAGGTGGGCATGGGGCTAGGGTTAGTGGATAGCTGTGTGGAGTTGATGAAGCGCTCTAATCAACGGTTGGGCCATGTCAATCGCTTTTTGGATGATCAGGCGGAAGATATTGAAGCCGATTTGCGGATAGCCCGCGATCGCACCTATGCCCTGGCCGATCGCTTAGATGCCAGTGACGGCATCATTGATCATCAACTGCTGCGGGAGGTGATCCAGGCTCGCATTATGGGGTCCGAACTCTCCCTCCAAGCGGCCCAAGCAACCATGCTCCATGCGGGGGCTAGGGCTTATGTTCACGGCAGCGCCCCGGAACGCAAGCTGCGAGAAGCGTACTTTGTGGCGATCGTCACCCCGGCGCTCAAGCACCTCAAGAAAATGCTGTTTGCCCTGCAAGAAACCGCACTGACACCAGCGTCATAAATCGGGCATTCAAGATTTGCTGGCATAGTTTTCAGCAAAACTGCTCCGTATAACCCTGCTGAATCATCTAATTTCAGCATGGTTTTTCCATGGATAATCTCAAAAAGTTTATTGCCCGTTAATTGTCGTTTTAGCTTAATTCCTTGAGGCTGAAAAGTTGGCGATCGCCCTCTCAAGTCTTGATCCAGCATTTTTGTGCCTTTACCAGGCAAGAAATTGCTGTAAAAGCGATGCGTTTTCAGGGATTCCGCCGAATACTCTGTAGCACTTTTAGGAAGCGTCAATGTGAGGGATTGAAGATTTATGAAATCTTTCAAATAACGTATTTTTGATTACAAAATAAGTGATCCATAAATTCTCTAATAGAGCACATACAGGATGACTTTCGAGCCTTTTAGTAGAGAATAAGGTCGTCGGTTTTTTGATTTCGCAATGCTCAATTCCAATGCTAAGCCTGCCTTGTTAGAATTGCCCGGATAATTTATTAACCTGGTTTTGATTTCCCCCTACTTCTAAAGTTGACGGACGCCGTTTGAGGCTGCCTTCGAGTAGTCTTAATGTTGCCTGTTGCTGGGGATGGCGATCAAGTTCAGAGAAGCGACCTACGGGCCACAGCACTTGATATCAACGCATCAAATTAGTGAGAGCAATCTATGGTCAATACCTCTGTATTAACTCCCAGCCAACGGTGGAACAGTCTTTCTTGTCAGCAGGGCAACGCCAGTGACCTCGCGGTGCGGTGTTTAATTTGCGGCAGCATCCATTCCACAGAGGACCATTGGCAATTCATGGCGGATATGCCCGCTGACCCAGCCAATTTAATTGATGACCTGGTCAAGATGCGGCTTTATCAGCCCGCAGCGATCGCGGTGGCCGATGCCATCAGTCAGGCGGAGTTGCGGACTTCTCTGTTTGTGCAAATGGCCGGTCAGGGCAACCCCAAACGGGAGAAGTTGGTGCTGGATTTGATCAAGTTGGCCGGGGGCTTGGACGCAGCGTTTGCCGCCGCCTTTGGGCCAAAGGCGGGGCAGTTTTTTACCGATGCCCAGCGGACGAGCCAGTTCACGCGCCGGAAGTTTTTGCAAAATATTGCCGTGGGGGCGGCGCTGGTCACGTTGACGAACTGCGGTCAGCAGCCCGAGGTCGAAGCACCGACCGATCCTGGAGCAGCAGTGCCGACGACGACCGGCGACCTGGAAAAAAGCGACCTGAAGATTGCCTTTTTGCCCATCACCTGCGCGACGCCCATCATCATGTCGGATCCGCTGGGCTTTTACGACAAGCATGGCCTTAACGTAGAACTGATGAAATACGCCAGTTGGTCAGTGGTGCGCGATGCGGCGATCGCGGGTGAGTTGGATGCTTATCACATGCTGGCCCCGATGCCCATTGCCATGTCCCTGGGGCTGGGGTCTTCACCTTTTCAAGTCAAGCTAGCCAGCATCGAGAACAACAACGGTCAGGGCATTGCGGTCGCCAAAAAGCACCTGGGCAAGGTGAATGGTCCCGCTGACTTCAAAGGCATGACCATTGGCATTCCCTATGACTATTCCAACCACAATCTGATTTTGCGCTACTACCTGGCCTCGGGCGGCGTGAACCCAGATCAAGACGTGAAGTTGATCGTCATGCCCCCGCCGGATGCGATCGCCCAGATGGCGACCGGCCAAATTGACGCTTTCATCCTGCCCGACAACTTTACCCAGCGGGTGGTGTTTGACGACATTGGCTTCATTCACCTGCTGACGAAAGATTTGTGGCCGGGGCATCCCTGTTGCGCGTTTGTCGCTGCTCAGGAATGGATTGACGAAAACCCCAACACCTTCCGAGCGCTCAACAAGGCCATCATTGACGGGGCTACCTATGCGAATGACCCAGCGAACCGTAAGGAAATCGCCGCCGCGATCGCCCCGCGAGAATATCTCAACCAACCGTTAGAAGTGCTCGAAGCCGTGATGACGGGCAATTTTGAAGACGGCCAGGGCAATTCTTTTGAAGTGCCCGATCGCATTTACTTTGACCCCTATCCCTGGAAGAGCTTTGCCAGTTGGATTTCAACTCAGCTCGTGCGGTGGGGCTATATGCCCACTGAGGAAGCCAACTACGACGAGATTGGTGAGCAAATTTTCCTCACCGATCTGGCGCGCGAACTGGCTGAAGAACTGGGGGTGGATGCGCCCGAAGAACTCAGCCGGATTGAAAACCTGAAATTTGGCGATTTTGATCCCGCTCAGCCCGCTGAGTATCTCAAGGAGCAAATGGACCAGTACAGCGTTTAACCACCACTGCCAGAGTCGGGAAATTTGGCGGTCGGTCGATAGAACCTCACTTAGCCTCTACTTGGCAAGGAGAGGAACCGGAGGCTCGGCTCAAGCTGGGGCTAAGGTCACCAGAATGTCTATAAACCTCTCCTTGGCAAGGCTGCCGCTTATACATAAGTTTCTGGCTGACTGCTTCCAGTGGTTTAGCCCCCTAAATCCCCCAATTCTGGGGGACTTCAAACTCCGGTCTCCCCCCAGAATTGGGGGGACTAAGGGGGGCGAATGCGCCTGTTGAGGTGGTAATCGAGATGTGTATAAACCTCTCCTTGGCAAGGAGAGGTGCCGCAGGCGGTGAGGTTTTAGTCGTCCAAACGGAGTCTAGCAACCTGTCCGACATCACTCCTCCATGCCCGCAGAACGAGTTTATTGACGCAGAACCGAGGTATCCCATGTCTACGAAACGATACACTTTTGAACTGGCGCGATCGCCCCAAGACCTCCGAGCTTATTACCGCCTGCGACAGGCCATTTTTTGTGAAGAGCAGGGCTTGTTTGACGAGCACGATGAAGACGCGATCGATGAACGCGCCTACCCCATCATCGCGGTGGAAAACGACGTCATTGCAGGCAAAAAGATTGTCGGGGTGGTGCGGATCTACGAGGAATCGCCGCGCCACTGGTTTGGGGGCCGGCTTGGAGTGCATCCGGACTATCGGCGGGTGGGGCGCATCGGCAAAGGGCTGATCCACAAAGCGGTGACGACAGCGAATACTTGGGGCTGCGATCGCTTCCTCGCCACTGTGCAACTTCAGAACGTGCGCTTCTTTCGCCGCCAGCACTGGGCCTCGCTGGCAGAAATTTCCCTGTGCGATCGCCCCCATCACCTGATGGAAGCTGACCTGAATTTCTATCCGCCGGGGCATGAGTCGCGCCCGGTGCTCTCCTCCGGGGCTCTCCAGGTGTCGTAATGCTAGCTGAGTTGGTGGCCGCCCTCCGCCCCGCCCTGGGAATTCTCCATAAGCGCGACATTCAAACGGCGGCGAGTCAGCTAGGCCGCTACGTGCCGACAGCAGCGACCGGCGAGCCGATTCGGCTGGGGGACGACACCGCCGCCATTCCCGATGGCGACGGCTATCTGCTGCTGGCGGCAGAAGGCATCTGGCCAACGTTGGTGCAGGAAGATCCCTGGTTTGCGGGCTGGTGCGCGGTGCTGGTCAACGTCAGCGACATCTACGCGATGGGGGGGCGACCGATCGCCGTCGTCGATGCCCTGTGGACGGAGTCGGCAGCACAGGCAGAACCACTCTGGCAAGGCATGGTGGCCGCAGCGACTACCTTCAACGTGCCCATCGTCGGCGGCCACACCAATTGCCACAGTCCCTACGCAGCGCTCTCGGTAGCGATCTTGGGCCGAGCGACGCACCTGATCACCAGCTTCGAGGCCCAACCGGGGGATGCCCTCGTGCTGGTGACAAATTTGCAGGGGCGATCGCACCCTAAGTATCCCTTTTGGGATGCCGCAACGATGGCGGAGCCCGCCGACCTGCGGCGACACCTGGCCCTGCTGCCCCACCTTGCCGAACAGGGCTGGTGCCGCGCAGGCAAAGATGTGAGCATGGGCGGCATCATCGGCACGGCCCTGATGCTGCTAGAAACCTCCGGTTGCGGTGCCGTGCTGGATATCGACGCTATTCCCCGTCCGCCCGACGAACCCCTAGACAAATGGCTGCTAAGCTTTCCCAGCTACGGCTTTTTGCTCAGTGTCCCCCCCGCGCAGTTACCGCAAATCCAGCCCCTGTTCCACGCTGAGGGACTGGTATGTGAGGCGATCGGACAAGTGACCGCGGGACATGAATTGGGGCTGCGATCGCGGGGCGAGTCCACCGTCTTCTGGGATTTTGCCAAGGATGCGCTAACGGGCTTTGGCGATCGGGCTGCCGCAGGCTCCTGACAACTGCTGCCCTGAACCGTTAGCTCGCTTCACCCGCCAGTCCGCGCCACACTATGCATCGTACTTTTTAGGCATTCCTAAACACCTGACTCGCAGCTCAATTGGCTAGCGCGACTAAAATAGAACCAAGTCTCTTTAACTCCCCTGTAGCCATGCTCAGCACAACCGTCACTCTCGAAGAGATAGACGCTGCCATTTCCGAGGGAGCCAATGATTGGGCTTGATACCCATGTCTGGCAAACTATCTCACTCGCAATGATGAGGCGCAATGGCGACGAGCTGCTGTTCTTATTCAGGAAAATCAACCCTGTTTCATTACCAATATCGTTCTCTGTGAATTGGTTTGGGTGCTTAGAGGAGCCAACTACCGTTTCCAGAAAGAAGAAATTGTCAGCGTTTTGGAGGCCATGCTCCACAGCGCGGCATTTGACTTTGAAAACCGTTCAACTGTGGATCAAGCCCTCCAGCGATACCAGTAGGGGAGAGCAGACTTTTCGGACTATTTGATTGGAGCAACATCGCGTCAAGCGGGCTGTCACGAAACCGCTAGCTTTGAGGGCAAGCTGAGAGGCGAAAAAGGATTTTGCTGGCTGGAGTAACCACAGTTAGTTCCCCCTGCATTAGAGCAAATGGCATAAAGTTAATCGATGCGAATTCAAGTTCGTCTATCACTGCATGACTTCACCATCAGCGAGCCTAGAGTGGCTCTAATTAACTTATTAGCCTTCCTAATGTTGGCTATTTTCTTGCTGAAAAGTTGTCTCTAAAATGGTGCTAAAGCCAAGATTTATTCGTCAAAGACTTGGTTGGCAGGACTCCTTTTCTGAGCGTTTTAGGGTTGAGATTTTTCCAGGACGGCGCGTAAATCCAGAAACGTATCATTAACTACCCATTGGGTGATATCAAAGGTCGTTCCCGCTAACTTGATCAGTCTTCCTGCTTCGTCGAAGACCGGGCCACCTCGGGCGTTGACGTACCGCATCTCGCCATCGTTACGAATAATGCGCAAGTTGGCTTCAAACGCTTCTCCTCTGAGGGCGGGCGCTCGGATTGCCGTTGCATGGATGTGGCGATCGTCCGGGTGAATCAGGGCTAGGTTTTCGTCCTGGGAGGGGGCCGGTCGGGTGGGGGCAAGACCGTGAATGCGATACAGCTCTTCAGTCCAGTAGGTGGTTTGGGTGGGGATATCAAACTCCCAGCAGCCGATTTGGGCCACCCGCTGGGCGTTGCGCAGCATCCGTTCCGAGCGTTGAAGTTGTTCGGCGATCTGCTGACGGTGCTCCATTTCCTGCTGCAAACGGGCATTGGCGGCCATCAGTTCCTGCCAGACATGGGCGGTGACGGTATCGACGATGGCTTCGGGTTGAGGGGGCTGGTGGGGGCTGGGTTCAGCCTTAGCGTCAAAGACCGAATTCAGGCGATAGCCGTGACCGTAGTGGGTTTGAATAAAGTCCTGAGCACCGGCCTGCTCTAGCTTGCGGCGAGCATTGCGAATGTGGGTCTTGATGGTGGCGTCGGTGGGCAACTGGTCATCGAGGTTCCACAGGCGATCGCCAATGTCGCCCCGAGAAAAGGTTTGCCGGGGATGGTTCAGAAATAATTCCAGCAGTTGATACTCTTTGCGGTTGAGGGGCAAAACCTGACCATGGCAGGTGACCTGGCAGGCTGTCGGGTTCAGGCATACGGGTCCCCAGGACAGCAGGGGGGTGGCCCTATGTACCCCACGCCGGGCCAGTGCCTGGATGTGGGCTAACAGTTCTCGTTCATCAATGGGCTGGGTGAGACAGGCATCAGCACCGCTTTCTAACCCCTGAATGCAATCACCCCCACTTGAAGCCGACAGCATTAACAGAATCAGCACCGGGTTGCCGACATTTCGCAGACGACGGCACAGGCCGATGCTATCTAACGGAGTTGGCAGCACATCCAGCAGCACCAGATCGTAGAGAAAAGAATTGAGTAGCCCCCAGGCTTCTTCGCTGTGGCTGGCCCGATCCACGACAAACCGATGTTTGCCCAGAGCGGTATGAAGCTTGCTCTGACGGTGTTGATCGGCTTCAACCAGTAAGATTCTCATGCTCTCATCATCCGCCTTGGCCACAAGGTAGCGGGTAGCGTTTCCAGATTACACCTATTTTTTACCTTCCGGTGGGATAGTTGGGGATTGTTAGCTCATCAGTTGCTTTCAACCGTCATTCATAACGCGGATTAAGCGAGTTGTTACCCAACATCCGGCGATTTATCACCATTTACAAAGGCTATGAGCGCCCCTTCTGGGTTGCTCAGGGGCTATTAGCGATCGCAACTCTGTTCACGCTGTTGATCCCCTTAATGACCCAGTCCTTAATTGATCAGGGGTTAATGCAGGGCGATCGCGATGCCACCGTGCAGAGCGTGTTGTGGATGATTTTGTTTGCCGTGTTGGCGGCTGGGTTTACCATTGCCAACGCGGTCTACGCCGTTTCCTTTGCGGAGTACACGGCCCATGCGGTGCGGATGTTCTTGTACCGCAAAATTCAAACTTTTTCTTTTAGCAACCTCGATCAGTTTCCCACCAGTGATTTGATGGTGCGCATGACCAGCGATGTCAACGCGATTAAATCGGTGGTGCAACTGGTGGTTTTGTCGCTGGCCCAGGCTCCGGTCATGTTCGTGGGGGCGCTGGTGCTGATTTACCTCAACAGTCCCAGCTTGATGGGCATTTTGCTAGTGGTGATTCCGCTGATCAGCGCCCTTCTGGCGGTGTTTGTGGTCAAAGTGGGGCCACTCTTCGCCATTCAGCAGCAAAAACTGGATCGGCTGAACAACGTGTTGCAAGAAAACCTGGCCGGGGTGCGGGTGGTCAAAGCCTTTGTGCAGAGCACCTATGAAAACCATCGCTACGACCGGGCCAACCGGGATCTGCGCCTAGCCGCCCTCCGCCCCATGCAGTATGCCGCGTTTCTGTCTCCTAGTCTGTATCTGGTGGTGAATCTGGCCATTGCGGCGGTGCTCTGGATCGGGGGTCAGCGGCTGATCGAGGGCACCGTTTCGGTGGGGGAAATTCTGGCCTTTACCCAGTATCTCTCTACTATTTTGGTGCCCCTGGTGATGTTGGCGGTGATTGCCCCCCAGCTCACCGCCGCCGAAGCCTCGGCCCAGCGGATGTTTGCCGTGCTCGATACGCTGCCGACCGTGCCGGATGCCCTGCCCCCTAACCACTTCAGCCCCACCGAGGCCCAGGGGCGCATTGTTTTTGAAGCTGTCAGTTTCAACTATGGCGCAGGCGCTGACGCCGCTGGGGCAGCCGTTCTGCACAACATTAACCTGACCATTGAACCGGGGCAGACCGTGGCGTTTTTAGGGGCCACGGGCTCTGGCAAAACTACCCTGGTGAACCTGATTCCCCGGTTTTACGATGTCACCGCTGGACGCATCACCATTGATGGTGTAGATGTCCGCGAGATCCCCCTCGAAACCTTGCATCAGCTGGTGGGGGTTGCCCTGCAAGAGTCGGTGTTGTTTAGCGGTACGGTGCGCGACAATGTCTGCTACGGCAAACCGGAGGCCACCGAAGCGGATCTGATCGAGGCGGCCCAGGCGGCCGATGCCCACGGGTTTGTCTCGGCCATTCCGGAAGGCTACGATGCCGCTGTTGCCCGGCGGGGAGCCAACTTTTCGGGAGGGCAACGGCAACGGCTGGCGATCGCCCGCGCCGTGACCGTCAAACCGAAGATTCTCATCCTCGATGACAGTACCAGTGCCCTGGATATGGCCACCGAGGCCCAGGTGCAGGCGGCTCTCAAACAGCTGATGGCCGAGACAACCACCATTTTTGTGGCCCAACGCATCAGTACCGTGATTACCGCCGACCAAATTTTTCTGCTGGAGTCGGGAGAACTGGTGGCCCAGGGCACCCATGAACACCTGCTGCGCACCAGCCCGCTGTATCAAGAGATCTATCAATCCCAACTGGGAGGGGTACCCGCATGACCAGGCCGTTGCTGCTGCGCCAGGTTAAGGCCAAAGCAGAGGAATCCCCTGTCCCCAAGGCTTCCCGGTCTACCCTGGGGCGATTGCTCCGCTATGTCACCCACTACCGTTGGCCAGTGATCGGCGCGATCGCCTGTCTATTCTTGGGGACGGTACTGAATCTGCTGATTCCCTACTGGTTAGGGGCAGGGCTGAATGTGTTGAGCACTGCCCCCGATGTAGCCCAACTGGCCCAACTGAGTGTCTGGATTGGGGTGGCGGCCCTGGGTAGCTGGCTGGCAACGCTCCTGCAAAATTTAGTCCTCAACCGGGTGGTGCAGCGGGCTCTTTATCAGATCCGCCGGGAGGTGTTTGAGCGCATGCAAACCCTGTCCCTCAACTTTTTTGATCGTCAGCCCATTGGGGAACTGATGAGCCGAGTCACCAACGACACGGATGTGGTCGCCCAATTCTTTCGCAACAGCCTCAATCTGCTGGTCAGCGAGTCGTTAAAGCTGGGGTTGATTGTGCTGGCGATGGTGTGGCTCAACTGGCGCTTGGCCATTGCCGCTCTGGTCATGGCTCCGCTAATGGTGGTGTTTCTGGGCTTGATCGGCAAGCTCACGGGGCCGGTGTTTACCAACTTGCAAGAGCAGATTGGCGAGCTGAATGGGTTACTAGAGGAGACGGTCAGTGGGCAAAAGGTGATTATTGCCTACGGGCAACAACAGGCTGCGATCGCCGCCTTTGAGGAGGTCAGCATTCAGGCTAGAGAAGCTGGGGTCAAAGCTCGATTGCTGGCGTTGTTAAGCCGTCCAGTCGCGATGGTGCTCACTAATTTAGATGTGGCGCTGGTGGCGCTGGTGGGCGGTTTGCTGACCCTGCAAGGGCAGGCGGATGTGGGGGTGGTGGCCACCTTTTTGCAATACACGCGCCAGTTCTCAATTCCGGTGACCAACATTGCCAATAACTTGGATACATTACTGGCGGCGATCGCGGCCTCAGAGCGCATCTTCAGCATTTTGGATGAACGCCCCACGGTGCTCGATGCCCCTAACGCCCCGCCCCTGCCCCCCATTCAGGGCCATGTGCAGGCGCGGGACGTCGATTTTAGCTACGTCCCCGGCAGACCCATACTGAAACACAACTCCTTTGAAGCCAAGCCCGGTGAAAAAATTGGCCTGTGTGGCCCCACCGGAGCCGGGAAAAGCACCATCATCAACCTGATCACCCGCTACTACGACCTTGATCGGGGTGAAATTTTGATCGACGGCCAGAATATTGCCATGGTGCAGCAAGACAGCCTACGTCAGCAAATCGGCCTGGTACTTCAGGAAGCTTTTTTATTTTCAGACACGGTGATGAACAACCTCCGCTATGCCCGCCTGGAGGCCACCGAGCAAGATTGTATTGAAGCCGCCAAACAGGCCAATGCCCATGAGTTCATCCAGCGACTGCCCCAGGGCTACGACACCCTGCTCACCGAACGGGGCAGTAATTTAAGCCAGGGCCAGCGGCAATTGCTCACCATTGCCCGCATGATGGTGCAGAATCCGCGCCTGGTAATTTTGGATGAAGCGACCAGCAATGTCGATACCCGCACCGAACAAAAAATCCAGGAAGCCCTCGATCGCCTGATGCAGGGCCGCACCAGTTTTGTAATCGCCCATCGGCTAAGCACGATTCGCAATGCCGATCGTATTTTGGTGCTAAAAGCAGGCGAAATTATCGAAACCGGCTCCCACGAGCAACTGATGGACCAGCAGGGATTTTACTATGACCTATTCATGAGCCAGTTCAAAGGAAAATTGACGACTGAAGCTGGCATAAAGCTCGCTTAATTAATAGTAATTGCCGTCTGGATTGTGTGATTTTTTGTAGCATTATTCACCTACTTCATGCAAAACATCTGCATACAGTTGACTGCTGATCCGAAAATTTGCCTGACTCCTTAGATTGTCCATTATGGGTTTAACTGCTGTGATCAAGTTTTGACGCTTTGACAGCAAGAGAATTCCCAGTACACCCGTAATTTTCAACCCAGAATCTTTGGCCGCTTGTCTGCCGAGCCTCTCATCAATGAGAAGTCGGTCTGCTTTTACTTCCACAGCAAGTGTAATTGCCTCAGCTTCTCCAATATTGACACGAGTTCTTAACTGGACAGTCATAAGTTTGCATCGTGTTTGCTAAAGAGGCCAGGTTGTTGTCATCGGCGTTTGGGAGATTGGGCTTTTAGCTGCCAGTAATTTAGGGAGAAGTAGAGCCTGTCTGCTTTCCCCTAAATTACTCTGCC